>OHVT01000383.1_pt1 | contig 21955 bp, 13 predicted proteins | sample 1579441 | NCBI WGS metagenome assembly OHVT01 (sample SAMEA3882542, study PRJEB24775) | human gut metagenome | biome: human-associated habitat; feature: intestine environment; material: feces | place: Netherlands | collected 2009/2010
CCGCACGAGCCGAAGAGCACTTAATGTGCTCTTCGTGCGAGCCAGGACCTGACCGAGCGAAAACCAAGCAGGCGGACACGCCGGCGGGACAGGGAGAGATATATGGAAGAGATGCCCAAGAACTACGATCCGTCGACCAACGAGCCGGCGATCCTGCAGAAGTGGCTCGACGGCGGCTACTACAAGCGCCGTGAGGGCGTGGGCGACTGCACCGTCACCATTCCGCCTCCCAACGTGACCGGCAAGCTCCACATGGGCCACGCCACCGACGACTCCATCCAGGACGCCATCATCCGCATGGCCCGCATGCGCGGCAAGTCCACGCGCTGGGTGCTGGGTACCGACCACGCCGGTATCGCCACGCAGACCAAGGTCGACAAGAAGCTCAAGAGCGAGGGCATCAGTCGCCTGGAGATTGGTCGCGACAAGTTTGTCGACGCCTGCTGGGATTGGACCCACGAGTACGGCGGCATCATCGTCGAGCAGATCAAGCGCATGGGCTGCTCCGTCGACTTTGATAACGAGCGCTTTACAATGGACGAGGACTACGCCCAGGCCGTGCGTAAGGTCTTCTGCGACTGGTACCACGACGGTCTGATCTATCGCGGCAAGCGCATCGTCAACTGGTGCCCCAACTGCACCACCGCCATCTCGGACGACGAGGCCGAGTACAAGGACGAGAAGGGCCACCTGTGGCACCTGCGCTACCCGCTGACCGAGCCGGTCAACGGCCAGGACTACATCGTCGTCGCCACCACGCGCCCCGAGACCATGCTCGGCGACACGGGCGTCGCCGTCTCCCCGAAGGACCCCGAGAAGGCCGCCTTTGTGGGTAAGACCGTCAAGCTCCCCATCGTCGACCGTGAAATCCCCATCTTTGAGGATTGGCATGTCGACGCCAACTTTGGTTCCGGCTTTGTCAAGGTTACCCCGGCCCACGACCCCAACGACTACGCCATGGGTCAGGCTCACGACCTGCCGCAGATCACCATCTTCGACGAGCACGCGGTGGTCGTCGAGGGCTATGGCGAGTTCACCGGCATGACCCGCGAGGAGTGCCGCGAGGCCGTCATCAAGTGGTTCGAGGAGCATGACCTGCTCGATCACGTCGAGGAGCACGACCACTCCGTCATGCACTGCTACCGTTGCGACGCCGCGCTTGAGCCATGGCTTTCCGAGCAGTGGTTTGTGGCCGTCGACAAGCTTAAGGGGCCGGCGCTCGACGCCGTCAACTCCGGCAAGGTCACCTTCCACCCCGCGCGCTGGACGCAGACCTATACCACCTGGATGGAGAACCTCAAGGACTGGTGCATCAGCCGCCAGCTGTGGTGGGGCCACCGTATCCCCGTGTTCTACTGCGAGGACTGCGGCTGGGAGGACGCCCTCACCGAGGACACCGATGTGTGCCCCAAGTGCGGCGGCCATCACGTACACCAGGACGAGAACGTGTTGGACACCTGGTTCAGCTCTCAGCTGTGGACTTTCGCCACGCAGGGCTGGCCGCAAAAGCCGGAGCTGCTCGAGGGCCATCATCCCACGACGGCACTCGTCACCGCGCGCGACATCATCGCGCTGTGGGTCGCCCGCATGGTCATGAGCTCGCTGTACTTCCTGGACGAGGTGCCGTTTAAGGACGTCGTCATCTACCCGACGATCCTTGCCAAGGACGGCAGCCGCATGTCCAAGTCCAAGGGCAACGGCGTTGACCCCATGGACCTCATTGGCATGTACGGCGCCGACGCCATGCGCTACAATCTGCTCACGCTGTGCACCAACAACCAGGACGTCAAGTTCGACGCGAACATCGACAAGAAGACCAGGAAGCTTATCGACAGCCCACGCACCGAGCAGGCCAAGTCGTTCGTCACCAAGATCTGGAACGCCAGCCGCTTCTTGCTCATGAACATGGAGGGCTACACGCCCGGCGAGCCCGTCGTGGAGACGCCGGCCGACGCTTGGATGTTCAGCCGCCTGGCAAAGGCCGTGAAGATGGTCACCGAGGGCATTGAGAACTACACCTTTGGCGACATGGCCCGCGGCGTGCAGCAGTTCTTCTGGAACGAGGTCTGCGACTGGTACGTCGAGGTCACCAAGGCCCGCCTGAAGGGCGAAGGTCGTCTGCAGGCCCAGCGCAACCTGATCTTTGTGCTCGACACCTCCATTCGCCTGATGCACCCGCTCATGCCGTTTGTTACCGAGGAGATCTGGGACAACATGCCGGCGAGCGTGCTCGACCTGGACGCCGAGGGCAACGTGGACCGTGCCGAGGCGCTCATGATCGCCAAGTGGCCGGAGCCCGCCGACTACGCCAAGTACGTCGACGAGCCCGCCGAGCGCGCGTTTGAGCTGTGCCGTGCCGTCGTTTCCGCCGCCCGCGCCACGCGTTCGCGTTACCGCTTGAGCCCCAAGGCCGAGCTCGACGTGGTCGTGCGCGCCGGTGCCGAGGACATCGAGAAGCTCGAGAGCCTGCGCTCGACCATCGAGCCGCTGGCCAACACCGCCTCGCTGGTCATGGGTACCGACGTTGAGAAGCCGGCTGCGAGCATCGCCGTGGTCGACAGCGGCGTCGAGGTCTTTGTGGTGCTTGAGGGCAAGGTCGATCTTTCGGCCGAGAAGGCGCGCCTGGAGAAGGAGATCGCCGCGGCCCAGAAGGAGCTCGCCGGCTGCGAGAAGACGCTCGCCAACGAGGGCTTTGTGGCCAAGGCCGCGCCCGCGGTGGTCCAGAAGAAGAGGGACCGTGCAGCTGAGCTCAAGGAGATCCTGGCGGCGCTGACTGCTCAGGTTGCTGACTTCTCGTAGGCGTAACTGGGGGACGCGGTTTGGGGCTTTGCTCGCTACTGCGGACAGTCCTGCTCGCACGAAGGCCACATTAAGTGGCCTTCGGCTCGTGCGGAACTTGTATCGAGCAAAGCCCCTAACCGCTCCCATAGCGGTTACGGGGGCGTCCGCTGCCTGGTAGGGCCACTTGGTTGTGGCCTTGATCTCGCTGCAAAGCGGTGTTTGGCTGATATTTTGAATGGGAGGGGCTCGTTGTTGATTCGGGCCTCTTTTTATGTTGAGGGGACTTTGGGTTATGGCTAAGCGTTCTGGGTCGTATGTCGTTCCGTTCTCGTTTGAGTTGCTTTCGTTTGATGAGGCCGTGGGGCTTGCTGCTGATACGGGGCGGATTTCTGGGGATGCTGGTCCTTTGCTCGAGACGGTTGTCGATATGCTCGATGAGCTGGGGCGTCCGGACGAGTATTTCGATAGCATCCAGGTTGCCGGTACCAATGGCAAGACTTCGACTACGCGTTTTTCGGCTGCCATTCTTCGTGGTGAGGGGCTCAAAACCGCGCTGTATACGTCGCCACAGCTGGTGCGCTATCCCGAGCGCATGGAGGTTGATGGGTGCGTCGTGAGCGACGAGGCCTTTGCCCGTGGCGTTTCGGCGGCTGTCGAGGCGGGGCATCGCGTGAATGCGCGCCGTGTGGCGGCAGGGGAGCGCGCCTATTCCATCACGCCGTTTGACCTGCTGACGGCTGCCGCACTTGTAGTGTTTGCCGAGGCCGCGGTGGATGTTGCCGTGCTCGAGGTCGGCATGGGCGGACGTTGGGACGCCACGAGTGCGACCGATCCCGTCGCCGTTGCCATTACGGGCATTGGGCTCGATCACACACGCATTCTGGGCGATACGCTCGAGGCCATTGCGGGGGAGAAGGCTGCGGTCATTAAGCCCGGACGCCTGGTTGTGCTGGGCGAGGGCACGCACGAGGCGAGCGTTCAGCGCGTGATGGATGCCCGTTGTCGCGAGTGCGGCATTGTGCCGCTGGTGGTGAACCATGCCACGACCAAGGTGCCGGAGCACGTGGGCGATACGGTTGAGTTTAGCTGCACCACGCCGCGTGCGATCTATACGTCGAGCATGGTCAAGCCGGCCTATCAGCCGCAGAATGCTGCGTGCGCGATTATGCTCTGCGAGGGGTATCTGGGTCGCGAGCTCGATCATGACAAGCTCGATGCCTCGCTTATGGGTTGCCCCACACCGGGTCGTTTTGACGTGCTGGGGACCGATCCGCTCAAGCTGATCGATGCCTGCCATAACCCTCAGAGCTGCGAGAACTTTGTAAGCGCGCTGGACGAGATTGACCCGTACGTTGAGAATCGCCCCACGCTGCTGTGCGCCGCGCTGGCCGATAAGGACGTGGCGGGTATCGTTGACGTTCTGGTTCCGGCGTTCCCCCGCGTGGTCGTGACCCAGACCGATTCCGATCGTGCCCTGCCGGCAGAGGAGCTCGCTGCCTTGGTGGACGCTGACAAGCTGGCGGGCGTGTACCCCAGCGTGTCCAAGGCCCTCGCGGCCTTCGATGCCGCGGGCGAGCCCTTCGTAGCAGCCGGCACCATCACCCTAGCCGGCGAAGTAGCCGGTCTGCTCCGCTAACCCATCCCCTCATCAGTTGCGGTGAAATACGGACTGTTTTACAAGCCAGAAGCCTCAAACGGTCTGTATATCACCGCAACTCAAATTAGCTGCCCTGGGGTGCCCGTTTACGAAGCCATTTATGCCGCTTAACCTGTAGCATATTGCAAACCTCCATCGGCGAAGGATACACTCAACTTAACTTGCCAATCGGACCAGTGCTGTTTGGTCCGTTGAGCGTGTCGGGAGGAAACATGAACAGAAGGCATGTCAACGCGGCCATTACCGCGGGTTTGGCTCTGACGATGACGGTCGGCTCGGTGTCGCCGCAGGCGTTCGCCGAGATGATGCAGGGTGATACTACCCAAGTCGTTGCCGAGCAAAGCGACGCGACGGGTGCGGCTGCCACGTCTGCGGACACCGGTCAGGCAACCTCGCAAGACCAGAGTGAAGACAAGATCGCCTCTTTTGCCAGCCTGAACGAGCTACATGTTGCCGAGGGATCCGACGCCACGCTGCCCCAAACTGTAACGGCAACCTACGAGAGCGGTACCACCAAGCAGGAAAACGTCATCTGGAAGCTGAACGGCGCCGATGCTCCGGCAACCTTGGCGCAGCTGCCTGCCGGCTCGTATGAGTTTGAGGGTACCGTCGACGGCACCACGCAGACGGTCAAGCAGCGCGTGGTTGTCGAAGCTGTTACGGCGGACCCGGCAGTGGTAGATCCGGCGGCAGTAAACGCCCCTGATGTCACAGAGACGAGCAACGAAAGTGGCATTACGGTCGAGTCGATCGACGCCAACCCGATTCTGGAAAAATATGTCGGTGCCGATTACTACGGCCAGATCCAATCTTCGAGCGTTAAGGTAAAGCTGTCGGATGGCACCGAGACCTCGGCGTATGTTGATTGGGACGAAAAGTCGCAGACGGCATTTGATACGGCGGCGGAGGAATCCGAAGTCCCCATTACCGGACAGATTACCGGCGTTAGCGTGAACAACAACTGGATCACGCTCGCGGAGCCGTACGAAGTGAGCGGTGTACTTAAGGTGTACGTTCCCCGTTCAACCAGTAATGGCTCATGGGTATGGACTGCAGCTGGTATTGCTCCCGCGCTTCCGTCCAGCATTTCGGTCAATTATTCAAATGGTCAATCTTATACATGCCCTGTTGAGTGGAATGAGATCTCGGCTGATCAGTACCAAAAGGAAGGAACCTTTGTTGTCGAGGGACATTTGAAGAGCTATCCCTCTATGCTCGCACAGTGCACGGTCGCAGTCCGCTCTGTTAAGAGCGTCCAGACCGAGTTGACGTGTACGACCCTAACTGGTGAGGTCCCGTCTCTGCCGTATTCTGCTTCGGTTGTCTTTGATAGCGGGGCCACCGAGCAGATCCCGGTGTCTTGGGATTCTTTCGACGCGTCGCTTTACTCTAAGGTGGGCTCGTTTACGGTTAAAGGTAAACTAAACGGTTTTGATTACCGTGAGGTTGCCTGCACCGTTACCGTCAAAGATCCTAAGGACGTACTCGATCTTAATTCTCTGAGGTTCGAGCGCGTGGTCGGCGACATTTCTCCTCTTAGCACGTATGTCTATTTCCCGTTTACGCAGTCAAATAACACTACATACACCCAAGGTTATCAGGTTAACTGGGACAACGCCGACGTGTCTCAATTCCAAAAGGCAGGCACCTATACGGTCACGGGCACGCTTGTGACATATAACGAATCTTCAGCCGCTAATGGCCTAAAGGTAACTGCTCAGGTCGAGGTCAAAGAAGTTGCCTCTATCGACGCTCTTGCTCCCGTTAACACGCCCGTCGGCGTACGTCCTACAACGGGCGGCGGTCTTCCCTACAGCGTTGAGGTTGCATTCACCGACGGTACAAAGAAGCAGTGCAACATTGCGTGGGACCCTATTTTGGACACGCAGGTGGCAAGTGAGGGGTCGTTTAAGCTTTCCGGTTCGCTGTCGTATTGGACCAATACCTCATCTTCATCGTCTACTCAGGTGGAGCTGGGTGACAGCAACCGAGTCACGGCGACCATCTCCGTCCGCGCCCTGCAGATGCCTTCCTCGACATCGACAAGCACGCTTATCGGTTGCCAGCCCAATATGCCGGGTTCAATCGAGGCCACGATGTGGAATGGCTCGCGAGGCAATTTCCCCGTTCAGTGGTCGACGATTAGTCAGGACGCCCTAAAGAACCTTGGCCAGATTACGGTTAGCGGATATTTTACCGGCTCTAACATTCCGGCTACGGCGACGGTCAACGTCTGCGATCTCGAGGACAGCAACATCGGCAAGATTGCTTATGTTCCCGGCGCCGGACTTCTGGCTCCGCGCTACACATCCACGCTGTATTTGTCGGATGGCAGCTCGTTCTATCCCCAGTATTCGTCGGGGCAGCCTTATAGCTGGGATGAGTTTCCTCAAGAACTGCTGGACGGCAAGCCTGGCGAGTACGAAATTACCGGTACTATCACTGGCTCGTTGGCAAAGATCCATGCGACAGCGGCGTGCGGCGAGGTCAAGGGCGTTAACAACTATAGCGATAACGGTGTGACGCTTGGACAGTCGTACGAGGACTGGCGCGTTATCTATCCCGGCGAGGAAGTCAATCTGGACTACTTCTACGTGTCCGGCGTATTGCAGGATGGAACGACTTTTGACAGTCTTGGCGTCAACTGGGATACCTACGATAGGTGCCCCCAGAAGGACTGCACGATTACCGGAACGGTCGTCGGAACGAATATCCCCGTGAAAGTGCACGTCATCGTGACTAAAAACTGGGAGGCTCAGCCACAAACCATTACAGTGCTCAAGGGCAGCGACGGTACCGCTATGCTTCCCAGCTATGTCGATCTTGTCAGTTCTGATGCGGCAGAACATCCGGACTATTCGCATAAATACGCCGAGGTCAAGTGGAACACGAAAGGTTTTGATTGGACTCAGGGTGGCGTTGTTCGCGGCACTGCAACAATTAGCTTTAATGCAGGGTACGGCATGCAGGCGGTTGACGTTCCGATTACTGCCACCGTTAAGATCGCGAGTAAGGCAACCTCGGTTCAGGGCGGAACCATATGGACCGTCCCCGGCACCAAGCCGATGCTGCCGGAATACCTTGAGGTTCGATACGACAACGATGTGTCTTCTGAGCCCCAGCGCGAAAAGGTCACATGGGACCGTATCGCCGAAGACGCGTATGCCAAGGACGGTTCGTTTAAGGTGAAGGGCAAGCTCCAAGGTGGTGCCGAGGCGACAATCACTGTTGACGTCTGTTCCGTCACCTCCGTTAGCGTTCCTGAGCGCATTAATACGGCCAGCGGTGTTTTCCCCGAGCTGCCGTGGAATGTCTCGGTTGCCACGAGTGACGGCAAAACTCATAATGCCCAGGTTCAATGGGATTACGTTCGTCCCTCGGTTTATACCGGAGAGTCGGGTCAGGTCACGACAGTGTCTGGCACGCTGTTTGCAAGCGGCCTCGACGGATACGGTGACGGCACTAACACCGGTCTCACTGTTCAGACCAAGATCGTTATCCAAGGTGTTGAGAAGGCAATCGATAACGGCGAGACCGCAGTGACCACCAAGGCGGGCACTGCGCCTGCCATGCCTTCCAAGATGGCGGTCGAGATGAGCGACGGCTCTGTTTCGACGGCGGCAATTGATTGGGATCCGATCGCGCCCGAGAAGTACGAGCGGCCCGGCACGTTCTATGCGACGGGCCATGTGGTCGGCTTTGATGCCGCTGCTGTTATGGCGCTTTTGGACGATGAGGGCCAGAAGGTCGGCGTGGATGAGAACGGTAACGTGACCGCCAAGGTGACGGTTGCCGATAAGAAGGCAAAGAAGGTTGCACTGCAGCCCGAGGCGGTCGTGGTCAACACCACGGTCGGATCGATGCTGGAGCTGCCAGATGCCGTGTCCGTATATTTCTCGGATGGCTCAGCGCGGGATACTCGGGGCAGTTTAGGCGGCATCGAGATCGAAAAGTGGACCGACACCGACGGCATCGACCTCTCCAAGCCGCTCGCCAAGAAGGGCACATACAAACTCGTCGGTAAGCTCAAGGATGTCGACAACGTCAACGCTATCGTGTACGTCAACGTCTCCGAGGCGCCGCGAACCATTACCAAGCTCGAGGCCAAGTCGTTTAGTGTTGCCAAGGGCACGTCCAAGCAGGATCTGTACGCCCAGATGCCCAAGCAAGTTGTGGCGACTTACTCCGACGGCTCGACCGATTTGCTCGACATTGACGTGTGGGATCTTTCTAACGTCACGGACGAGCTGCTCAACGGAACCGGATCCGTGGAGATCACGGGTACGGTTAAGCTCAACGGTGCCAAGGTGACCTGCAATGTGACCGTGGTGGATCAGGATGCCAAGACGCCCGACCACGTCGAGCCGATCGATGTTATTGAGATTGCGGACAATGCCAAGGTCAGCGACCTTATGGATAAACTGCCGTCCAAGGTGACGGTTGTCATGAAGGACGACAAGACCAAGAAAGAGACGCCCGTTAAGTGGTCTCAGGTCGACAGCCTGGGCCGCGCCGGCAACGAGTTTGAGGTCACGGGCCTAACGGACAACGGCATGACCGTAAAGGCTCAGATTAAGGTGACGGCGCATATCGTGGATTTTGATACCGTTGACGAGATTGAGGTCGAGCGCGATACCAAGGCGGATGAGGCTAAGGCCAAGCTGCCCACCACGGTCACGGCGATTTACTCTGACGGTACCGATTCCGAAGCCGACGTAACGTGGGATACCAAGGGTCTCTCCGACAAGGACTTTGCCAAGGAAGGTAAAGTTACGGTTATGGGCACTGTTGCCGGCACGGATCAGAAGGCGGAGTGCACCATCAAGGTCGTCAAGCCATTGCGCGAGATTCCTGATCACCTGGCCGGCACGGTTGACGCTGTGACGCTCGACGACGGGGCGAAGCCCGATGCCGTTGTGGCCGCACTGTCCAAGACCGTGAAGGTTGCCATGAAGGACGGCTCCGAGGTCGATTCAGAGATCAATTGGACTGCTCCCAAGGAGACCCTCACCATTAAGAAGGACGGCACGAGCGTCGTCCTTACGGGCAAGACCAAGGTTGGCAATTTTGAAGTCAAAGCTACCGTCAACCTGGCGGCGGTCGTTGAGAGCGTCGCTGACGTTAAGCTGTCGGTTGCACGCAACACGGCGGCAGATGACATTACACTGCCGGCGCAGGTGACGCTCCGCATGTCCGATGGTTCGACGAAGACAGCGAACGTCACGTGGGATAAGGCCCCGCTCACGGCTACTGCCTTGGGCGAACTGGGCGACATTACGCTTGAGGGCACGGTCGAGGGTGCTTCGGTCAAGGCTAAATGCACCGTCACGGTCGTGAAGAGCGATGCCGAGATTCCGGCGTCCGTTGAGCCTGTTGCGGGCGTTAGCGTTCCCGAGGGCGCATCGGTCGATGTCGTGCGTGATGCGCTCAAGGGTGTCAAGGCGACGGTCCTTATGAAGGACGGCAAGACGACAGCGGAGTCCGAGATCACATGGACTGAGGTTCCCGCCGCGGCTGCTACGTACGGCAACACCGTCGTCGCCAAGGGCGTGACGGTGAACGGCAACCTGCCTGTCGAAGTCGTTGTTACCTCCACGACGACAATCAACAAGGTTGCCGAGGTGCCGCAGATTACGGTTGAGCGCGATGCCAAGGCCGACACCGTGACGGGGCAGCTGCCCAAGAAGGTTGCCGTGACGTACTCCGATGGCCACACGGATGAGGCCGTGGTCACATGGAATACGGATGGCCTGGACAAGCAGCTTCCCTCTGTTGGCGAGTACACGATCGAGGGCTCCGTTGAGGGCGCGACGCTCAAAGCGACCTGCAAGCTGGTCGTCGAGACGCCGGCAAGCGAGATTCCCGTGAGGCCTGCGACGTTCGCTCCCGTTGAGGTTTTCGAGGCAAGCTCTGCCGCCGATGTGCTGAAGGCGCTGCCCAAGAAGGTCTCCGTGATGATGAAGGATGGTAGCCAGGAGGACTACGACGTCGATTGGGAGAATGTTCCCGCGCTGGATTGGGGTGCCGATGATGTGACCGTGGGCGGTAAGGTTCGCGGTACGGATCTGACGGTCAGCTGCAGGGTACGCGTTAAGCCGCGCCCGGCGGCCAAGGGCCTCGTTATCGTTGACCAAAACGGCAAGGCCACGACTGCCGAAACCGTGCTCAAGGTAGAGCGCGGCAAGGAAATTGACCTTGCTGCCGCGGCGAGCAATGCGGCCGATGGCGCGCTGCTGCGTGGTGCCGTGACGTGGACCTCGTCCGACCCGACAATCGCCACGGTCGAGAACGGTAAGGTCAAGGCCCTCAAGAACGGAACCGTCGTCATTACCGTGACGATGCCCGTTGACGGTGACGCCACGGCGATTGCGACGCTTGCCGAGGATGGCGCTACGGAGACGCCGGTGCCTCAACAGCTCACCGCTTCGGTTACCGTTGAGGTTGTTGAGCCTGCTTTCGTGCAGAAGCCAACGAACGGCAAGGATAACGGTACCAAGCCCGATGCCAAGGATTCTTCGGGCAAGAAGGATGGCAAGAAGGCCGCTAAGGGAAGCCTGGCCGAGACGGGCGACAATACTGCCGTGACCGTCGCGGCGCTTGGCGGAACCGGCCTGCTGGCGCTGATTGCCGCGGCGATCGAAAAACTGCGCCATCGCGCGGAGTAGCGTCGAGAGCGTAGTGCTTTAGGTCACAAGAAGGCCTCCCGGTTCTCGTTGGGGAATCGGGAGGCCTTTCGTTTTGCCATCAGGGCAGCTAATTTGGGACGGGGCTTTTTGACTACCCTGGTCCCCTTGGCAGTTGCGGTGAAATAGGGACTATTTTATGGGCTAGAAGCCTTAAGCAGTCCGTATTTCACCGCAACTTAGTTTGGGGACTTGGGGATGAGGTTAGCCTAAGCGGACCGGATCGTGGGGGTAGGCGTTTAGAATCTCGACGCCGGACTCGGTAACTAGGACCAAGTCCTCGATGCGGACGCCGGTGCGGCCGGGGAGGTAGATGCCCGGTTCGATGGAGAACGTCATGCCCGGCTCGACAACCTGCTCGTTGGCAAGCGAGACGTCGCCCGGCTCGTGGTCCTGCAGACCAATCGAGTGGCCCAGGCGATGTGTAAAGTACTTGCCGTAGCCAGCGTCCTCAATCACGTCGCGCGCTGCACGGTCCAGGTCGCACATGCGCGCGCCCGGGGCGATGAGCGCCTCGGCGGCCTCGTTGGCACGGCGCACGATGTCGTAGATGCGCGCCGTCTCCTCGTCCGGCTCGCCCCAAAAGAACGTGCGCGTCATGTCCGAGCAGTAGTTACGATGGCGTCCGCCAATGTCGAACAGCACCACGTCGCCACGCTTGAGTACCGTGTCGTCGGGCTCGTGGTGCGGGTCGCCGGCGTTGGCGCCAAAGCTCACGATGGGCGGAAAGCTAAACCCCTCGCAGCCGTGCTTGCGATACAGACTGAGCATCTGGTCGGCAATTTCGCGCTCCGTCACGCCCTCGTGGACGGGCTTGATAACATCGGCCATCACAGCGTCGTTAGCGGCCGAGGACGCGCGCATGAGCTTCTGCTCGGTGGCATCCTTGTAGGTGCGTGCGTCGGTGACGGCAAAGTCGCCCAGGAAAAACTCGCTGGCGGCATGGCGCTCCATGAGGGGCATCAAAAAGCCGGAACGCATGACGGTGTCGATACCAAGCGGCTTGTCTGGGTCGATCTCACTCGCGATGGCGTCGGCCACGACATCGGTATCGGTGTGGTAGGCGACGCGCGCATTGTCATACTCTGGCAGCTGGTGCAGGGCGTTGACTAGGATCACCGGCTCGCTACCGCGTGTGAGCAGCACGCCACAAAAACGCTCGAACATATCGGCATAAAAACCGGTCAGGTAATAGATCGACCACGGGTCGTTTATGAGCAGCTGTGCGCCGGGGTGCTGGGCCTCGAGCGCATCGAGCACGCGCGCCACACGCTGGTCATCGACATGTGCCATGAAACATCCTTTCGCTAGGGTGCCACCATGGTATCCCCAATGCCGGGGTAGTCAATTTGGGACGGGGCTATTTTAGCTGCGTAAAACTTGCGGAATGATTTTTCTGGGACGGGGATTAAATAATCATTCGGAACCCAATGATTATTTAATCCCCGTCCCAGAAAAATCATTTGAGCGAACGTTCGGGCAAAAGTAGTCATAAGAGGCCCGTCCCAAATGGGCTGGCTTCAAAACTATGGCGGATTACGGGGCTGGACCTGTATTACTTGACCATGGGAAAAATCGCTAAATTAAAACCGCAGGTAGACGGCTTATCAAAAATCGAAAATTGCCGGTATGGATGGGGGTCTCCGAATTAGCCCCGTAATCCGGCATAGTTTTGAATTGGTACTAAAGTAGGCACAAGCTAAATACCGATTCCAAGGATGGTTGCGGTGGAATAGTTCCTGGATGCCGGGGTTTGGCGGAAAACAGGAACTATTCCACCGCAACTGCAGAGGGGGATGAAGTCCCGTTCTAAATGCGCTGCTTAGGCTGGGTCGATGTTCATGCTGGCGACGAGGTCGATATTGGTGTTTAGGAGGTTCTCTAGCACGACGTCGCCCATGCGGATGGGGGCTTTGACCACTAGACCGCGGATGAGGTCCATGGCTTGGGCGTGGAGTGCCAGCGGGATGGCTTCGGCCGTGCGCACAGGCAGAAGCGCCTCGTCGCCGCCGGATGCGGCCACGGTGGTGGTGAGCACGCGCATGGGGCAGGTGAGCTCCTGATGCGCGAACTTATCGCCGCGTGGGCAGTTGTTGCCGGTTACGGAGCGCACTTCTACCACGGCGCCGTCTGCGTCACGCTCTACCTCTACGGTCAGGAGGCATTCGGATGGGCAGGTGGTGCAGTTGAACTGCAGCGTCTCGGTCGCATTCGTGCTCATGAGCTATGCCTCCTCAATGGGATCGACAGACAGATTAATCTCTCTAGCACCTAGGTCGAGTGCGCGCTGAATCACCTTCGCCGGCAGCGGGAAGCTTTCCATGACGCTCGGCTTAAATGCACGGACCTTGCCTGCGAACAGTTCCTCGCCGCCTGCCAGAATACGCACGCGGGCGGCGTCGACGGGTCGGCGCACGCGGAAGTTGAGCTTGGTGAGCGCCACAGCCGTAATGCGTCCCGGCAGCGCGTAGCCCGCGATGCCGGCAGGGGAGACGGTGAGCTCGCAGCTCGGAACGGTGCCCGCGTCGGTCCCGCCGGTGCTCCAGCAGGTACCGGGCAGCGTTTTCCCCGGCCCGGGCCGCCTCCTGGGACACGAAGTCCACCAGATCGTGGACGTGCAGCACGTTGCCGCAGGCAAAGATACCCGGTACGCCCGTCTGCAGGCTCTGGTCCACCACGGCGCCGCGCGTACGTGGGTCAAGCTCAACGCCCGCGCCCACCGAAAGCTCGTTCTCGGGAATCAAGCCCACCGAAAGCAGCAGTGTGTCGCACGGAACGATGCGCTCGGTCCCCGGAATGGGCGCCAGGCGCTCGTCGACTTGGCTTACCTCGACGGCTTCCACGCGGTCGTGCCCGATCACGCGTGTGACGGTGGTGGACAGGTGCAGCGGAATGCCAAAGTCGTTCAGGCAGTTCTTCACATTGCGGCGCAGGCCGTTGGCGTACGGCATGAGCTCGTACACGCCTTCGACCGAAATCCCCTCGAGCGTGCAGCGGCGCGCCATGATAAGCCCGATGTCACCCGAGCCCAAAATGACGGCACGCGAGCCGGGCTTGAGGTTTTAGATATTGATGTATCGCTGCGCCAGGCCCGCCGTAAACACGCCGGCGGGACGGCTGCCGGGGATCTTGATCTCGCTGCGCGTGCGCTCGCGGCACCCCATGGCAAGGACGACCGCGCGTCCGGTGAGCTGCAGCATGCCGGCGGGGCTCATGAGCGTGACGGTATGGACTGCGGTGGCTCCCGCACCCTCGCTCGAATCGATCCCAATCACCATGCTGTCCAAGAACAGCGCAATGTCGGTCGCGCGTACCTGATCGATAAAGCGCTGCGCGTACTCGGGACCGGTGAGCTCCTGCTTAAAGTGCGAAAGGCCAAAACCGGGGTGGATGCACTGGCGGAGGATTCCGCCCAGATGCTGCTCGCGCTCCACGATGGCCACGTGGGCGCCGGCCTTTTGCGCGGCAAGCGCAGCCGCCATGCCAGCAGGCCCGCCGCCGATGACGACCACGTCGAAGGCCTGCGTCGACACCGACGCTACAGCTCCGGCCTCCGCGCGTCCGTCGCGCATATCAAACGTTGCCATCCTAGCGCGCCCCCTTCAGCGGTCCCTCAACCAACCAAGATCCGGTATCCTCCAACAGCACCTCGCTGGGGTCGCAGCCCAGCTCGCGCGCGATGATCGCCACCACGCGGCTCTGGCAAAAGCCACTCTGGCACCGACCCATGCCGGCCCGGCAGCGGCGCTTGACGCCTTCGACCGAAACCGCGCCCGGTTGGCGTCGAATCGCGGCCACGATCTCGGCCTCGGGCACCGTCTCGCAGCGGCAGACGATCTGCCCCCACGCGGGGTCGGACTCGATGAGCTCTTCTTTGCGCGTAAGTGGCGCGCGGTCAAAGTCGTCGGGCGCGCGGCGAATCGGGTCCCAATCGTCCCGTTCGCGCAGGGGCACGCCGGCATCGCGCAACACCTGTTCCATACGCTCGGCAATGGCCGGCGCGCTCGCCACACCCGGCGACTGAATGCCTGACGCTTTGAACAGCTCCGGCACCACGGCCGACTGCCCAATAAAGAAGTCGTTCGTTCCCTGAATGACCGGACGACCGCCGGCAAACGCGCGCACCACACGGCGCGTGTCCAGATCGGGCACCAGCTTGCGCGCGCCGCTCAGCAGCGCGTTCACATCGCTCGCATAGGTCTGCGTGTCGCCAGGCTCGCGCACCGCGGCCGTCGCGGTAATCACAGTGTTGCCGTGTACGGTGCCCGTGACGATAACGCCCTTGGAAACCGGCGTGGGAACGGGATAGAGCGGCATGAGCACTCGCGGCTCCTTGTCCAGCACCACAATGTTGCCCTGGCGCCAGACCATCTGAAACTCCTCGGCGCCCGCCATATGCGAGATGTCTGCGGCACCGTTGCCCGCGGCGTTGACCAGGTAACGGCAACGCACGTCTCCGGCGGGCGTTGCCAGCGTAAAGCGCGCGACCCCGTCATCCGAGCCGGCAACTTCAATGGCTTCCACCGGCGCGGACCGCATAAAGGTCACCCCGTTGGCGACGGCGTTCTCCAGCGCGGCGATGGCAACCTCAAACGGGTCGACAAACCCAGTCGAGGGGCACCACAACGCGCACGTTGCATCGGCACTCGCGCGCGGCTCTAATTCGTGGATGCGGTCGGGTCCGACGATTGACAGCTCGGGCACACCGTTGGCCAGGCCATTCTGGCGCAGCTTTTCCAGATGCGCGCGGCCCTCGTCGTTAAAGCCCAACACCATCGACCCGGTGCGGCAGAACAGAAAGCCCAGCTCCTGCGCCCACGTACCGTATAACTCGCAGCCACGGGCGTTGACCTGCGCCTTTACGGTGCCCGGCGCCGGATCGTAGCCGGCGTGCACCAGGCCGCCGTTGGCCTTCGACGCCCCCAGCGCGATATCGTTTGCTGCCTCGACCACGCAAATGGATAGGTCATAGCGCGCGAGCTGGCGCGCGATGGCGCACCCGGTAATGCCCGCGCCCACAATTGCGATATCAAATGTTTCTGCCACGGTGCCTCCAAGACAAGTTGACAGGATGTCAATAAGACTATCCTACGGTCTGCACACCCCCCAACGCGGTGGCAATGCGGCGAACAGCCCCGCAACACCCGCCAACGGCAGACGAGGGGAGACTCTGTAACGTCGGCAACCTCGTCTGCCGGCTACCGTGTTGAAGTTTTGTCTTGATCTGTAACATCTAGACCCGGATTCCGCTCCCACTTGTTACAGATTGAGATGTTTGTGTCCGCGCCTGCCCCGCCCCTAGCCGTGGTCCCATATAAACAAACCCCGTGGTAAACTTGACCGGACTGTTAATATTCCGAAAGGTACCCGTAATGTCCAAGTACATCTCCGAGCTCATGTCGCCGCAGCTTATGGGCGTCGTCTATGCCTTTGTTGGCTTTATCATCGCCCTGTATGTGCTGTCGGTCGTCTATGTGTTCATCGACGCTCGCCGCCGCGGCGCCAGCGCCTACGTGGCATGGGGCATCATCGCCCTCATCCCGTTTGTGGGCCTCATTGCCTACCTGGTCCTGCGCCCGCACTCCTACGCGTCCGACCGCGAGGAGCAGGAGCTGGACATGGCCCTGCGCGAGCGCCAGCTTGCCCAGTACGGCACCTGCCCGCAGTGCGGCGCGCCCATCGAGAAGGACTTCGTCGTCTGCCCGGTGTGCGACACCCAGGTTCGCAATGTCTGCCCCAGCTGCCATCGCCCGCTCGATGCGCACTGGAAGGTCTGCCCCTACTGCCGAACTCGCATCCAGTAACGCATCCATCGCCGGGCCGGCCGTAAGCCACGGGCACCGCGCACTACGCGCTAGCCGCATGCGCGCCCCGCAGCCCCGCCCCCACACGATGAAGCATGCGTAGAAAATCGCCCGCCGTGCCATTAAGGTACGGCGGGCGCTTGTATACCAAGGCAACCTGCCTATAATGATGCAAGTCAAAAACGCCGAGCGCATCGCACGCACTTGCATCAGGCATCCGAGAGGAGAAAACATACCCATGAAGGCACTCTACAATGACGGTTCGGTGGCCGAGCTCCCGCAGGACGAGGTCACGCACGTCATCCGCCACTCCGCCGCGCACATCATGGCGCAGGCCATCAAGCGCCTGTACCCCGAGGCTGACTTTGCCTACGGTCCCGCGACCGACAACGGCTTCTACTACGACGTCGACCTTCCCGAGGGCGTCAAGATCAGCGAGGACGACTTCCCCGCGATCGAGGCCGAGATGAAAAAGATCGTCAAGGAGAACCTCAAGTTCACCGTCTTTGAGAAGCCCCGCGCCGAGGCCATCGCCCTTATGGAGGAGCGTGGCGAGAAGTACAAGGTCGAGCACATCGGCGACCTGGACGACGACGCCCGCATCACCTTCTACCAGCAGGGCGACTACATCGACATGTGTGTCGGCCCCCACATCTGCTACACCAAGGCCCTCAAGGCCTTTAAGCTCACTGGCGTCTCGGGCGCTTACTGGAAGGGCGACAAGGACAACAAGATGCTCACCCGCATCAACGGCGTCGCCTTTGCCACCAAGGAAGAGCTCGACGAGCACATGCACATGCTGGAGGAGGCCAAGAAGCGCGACCACCGCAAGATCGGCCGCGAGATGGACCTCTTTATGATGCGCGACGAGGCCCCCGGCTTCCCGTTCTTCCTGCCCAACGGCATGATCCTTAAGAACACGCTGCTGGACTACTGGCGCGAGATCCACCACAAGGCCGGCTACGTGGAGATCTCCACGCCGCTCATCATGAACAAGCAGCTGTGGAAGACCTCGGGCCACTGGGACCACTACAAGGACAACATGTACTCCACCGTCATCGACGACGAAGAGTACTGCATTAAGCCCATGAACTGCCCGGGCGGCGTGCTGGTGTACGCCTCCAAGCCGCACTCCTATCGCGAGCTGCCCATTCGCGCCGGCGAGATTGGTCTGGTGCATCGCCATGAGCTGCGCGGCGCCCTGCACGGCCTGTTCCGCGTGCGCTGCTTTAACCAGGACGACGCCCATCTGTTTGTGCGTCCCGACCAGCTGACCGACGAGATCGTGGGCGTGGTCAACCTCATCGACTCCGTGTACCAGAAGTTTGGCTTTAAGTACCACGTTGAGCTTTCCACCCGCCCCGAGGACTCCATGGGTTCGGACGAGGACTGGGCTCGCGCCGAGGAGGGCCTGCGCACCGCTCTGGAGCAGCTGCACATGGACTACGAGGTCAACGAGGGCGACGGCGCCTTCTACGGCCCCAAGATCGACTTCCATCTGGAGGACTCTCTCGGCCGTACCTGGCAGTGCGGCACCGTGCAGCTCGACTTCCAGATGCCGCTCAACTTTGACCTGGAGTACGTTGACGCCGACGGCACCAAGAAGCGCCCCATCATGCTGCATCGCGTGTGCTTTGGCTCCATCGAGCGCTTTATCGGTATTCTGATTGAGCACTTTGCGGGCAAGTTCCCCACCTGGCTGGCTCCCGTGCAGGTCAAGGCACTTCCGGTTTCCGAGAAGAGCCGCGATTACGCCCACGAGGTGTGCGCCAAGCTGGAGGAGGCTGGCATTCGCGTGGTCTGCGACGACCGCGACGAGAAGATCGGCTACAAGATCCGCGAGGCCCGCTCCATTGACCGCGTGCCCTACATGCTCATCCTGGGCGAGAAGGAGGTCGAGGCCGGCAATATCTCCGTCCGCGATCGCTCCAACGAGACCGTTCAGATGAGCGTTGACGAGTTTGTTGCGAAGGTGCTCGAGGAGATCAAGACCCGCGCCTAAGGCAAACTTCACAACAATTATCAAAGGCGACCGTCCACAAAGGGCGGTCGCCTTTTTCATGCCGAAATAAGAAAAGCCGCTGGTTGAGCGGCTTTTCTTGTTGCACAAAAAGGTACAGGTTTTTGTAGAGGGGTATGGAGATGTACCTACTAGCAGTACATTTTGCGTAATCTGGTCAAACGCTGATTAATTGCTCGTATAATGTCGTCTGTCGAAAGATACAAAAAACTGTACTTTTGCGACTGCGCCTAGCTGCGAGCGAGAAGCCTGTTCTAAACGCCCCTGCATTTGCGTGCATCGCAAAGCCGACGAGGGGGCGAGAACATGGAACAGACGGCGCGGCGCCAAGAGCAGCTGCCGGGCGCATTTAATGGCTCCACCACAAACAGCCAGCACGGCCGCGTCCGCTGGTATCTGGTTCACACCCCCTATGGAAAAGAGCGCGAGACCTGCGAAAAGGTCCGCTGCATTATCCCACACAACCTTATGCAGGACGCTTTTGTAATGCAAAAGGAGTTCTGGTTTAAGCGGGACGGCGCATGGTCGCTCCAAACCAAACCTATGTACAAAGAATATTTCTTCGTCGCCACGCACGATGCCGCCGCGCTCGATAGGGCTTTGGCCCAGTTGAGCTTTGGCTGTCGCATCGCCGGCAGTAGGGAGCGGGCGTACATGCCCATGCCGGACGATGCGCAGGATTGGTACCGCAGCGTGCTGGACGACGACGGCGTGGTGCGCAACAGCATCGCGCGCATAGAAGACGGCGTGTTGCACATAGAACAGGGGCCCTTGGTGGGGCAAGAGGCCCGCGTGAAGAAGATCGACCGTCATAAACGTTGGTGCCTGGTAGACGTGGGCGTAGGCGACTCCGCTTTTAGGGAGCTGCTGCCGCTCGATGTCCCCAGCAAAACGTAAGGGAGACGTTGCACCAGCTATTCGTTCGCATTTTTGATTTTACCGATTGGGGGATCCCTGGGGAACGGGGACGTAAGTTTGACTGTGGCTGCTAAAGAAGTAACAGAGAGCAATGCGCCCGTGGGGGCGGCGCTGATTGCTCAGGCCATGGACCGGCGCGAGGGCGCCGGTCGCTACAAGGCCATGCAATCCATCATGGACTGGGATCGCTCGCGCCTGGTCTACCGTGTCGTGAAGCGCACGTTCGACATTGTGTTCAGCGGTGCCGCGCTCGTCCTCATCGCGATCCCCAGCCTCGTACTCGCCGCTGCCATCCGCCTGGAGAGCGAGGGGAGCCCCTTCTATAGCCAAATCCGCGTGGGCCGCACCCGTTCCGACGGTAGTTTAACCACCTTTCGCATGTGGAAGTTCCGCAGCATGTACAGAGATGCCGACGAACGCCTCGCCGAGCTCAGGGAGCAAAACGAGATCGCAGGCGCCATGTTCAAGATGAAGAACGATCCGCGCGTCACCAAGATCGGGAAGTTCATCCGCAAGCACTCTATCGACGAGTTCCCGCAGTTCCTCAACGTGTTCCTGGGCCAGATGTCCGTCGTCGGCCCGCGCCCGCCACTTCCGAATGAGGTAGCTGAGTACACCGAGTACGACCTGCAGAGGCTAGCAGTGAAACCAGGCATTACGGGGCTCTGGCAGGTTACGGAGCGCAACTCCACCGGTTTCGACGGCATGGTCCGCCGGGACCTCGAGTACATAGCAAAACGCGGAATCGTTATGGACCTCAAAATCGTCCTCCTCACGGTTCTGGAGGTCTTCAACGGGAGCGATGCGTACTAATGCAACATGTTTTCATCATCGGATCCAAGGGGATTCCGGCAAACTACGGCGGCTACGAGACGTTCGTGGAGAAGCTGACCGAGAATCAGGTATCCCACGACATCAAGTACCACGTGGCATGCGCCGTGGACTCCGCCGAGCAAGTCGGCGAGTTCGAGCACAACGGGGCGCACTGCTTCAACGTGCTGCGCAGGCCCGTCGGTGCCGCGAGGGCTATCTTCTACGACATCGACGCCCTCAAGTGGTGCATCGCCTACATCGAGGAGAACCGAGTCCAGCACCCCATCGTCTATGTGCTGGCCTGTCGCATCGGACCGTTTTTCGGCAGGTACGTTAACAGGATCCACGCCCTTGGCGGCAAGGTCCTCGTGAACCCCGACGGCCACGAGTGGAAGCGCGCCAAGTGGAGCGCGCCCGTCCGAAAGTACTGGAAGCTCTCGGAGCGCGGGATGGTCAAGCACGCCGACCTGATGGTGTGCGACTCCAAGAACATCGAGAAGTACATTCGCGGGGAGTATGCCGATATCGGCCCCGAGACGACCTTCATCGCCTACGGGGCCGATATCAAGCGCTCCGTGCTCGCGGACGACGACCCCAAGTTCACGGGATGGCTCTCCGAGAAGGGCCTCGAGCCCTTCGGCTACTACCTGGTCGTGGGACGCTTCGTGCCCGAGAACAACTACGAGACCATGATCCGGGAGTTCATGGCTTCCGACTCCAAGCGAGATTTCGCGCTCGTGACGGGAGTGGACGATTCCTTCCTCGCGGAGCTCGAGCGGAAGACGCACTTCAAGTCCGATCCGCGCATCAAGTTCGTCGGGACCGTCTACGACCAGGAGCTTCTGAAGAAGATCCGTGAGCAGGCTTACGGCTACTTCCACGGCCATGAGGTCGGCGGCACCAACCCGAGCCTCCTGGAGGCCTTGGCTTCCACTCGCCTGAATCTTCTTTTAGACGTGGGTTTCAACCGAGAAGTCGCTGAAGATTCCGCCCTGTATTGGGACAAGAAGTCCGGAGACTTGGCTGGACTTATTAACCGTGCTGACGCGATGGACTTGAAGTCGATCGAGGAGTTTGATGCGGCCTCGACTTCCGTTATCCGCGACCGGTATTCTTGGCGGTCCATCACCGACAGCTATGAAGACCTTTTCCTCGGAAGGCAATAGCACTATGAAAGGCATCATCCTCGCAGGCGGGTCCGGCACGCGTCTGTACCCGCTCACGCTCGTGACCTCCAAGCAGCTGCTGCCGGTCTACGACAAGCCCATGATCTACTACC
>OHVT01000403.1_pt1 | contig 21210 bp, 17 predicted proteins | sample 1579441 | NCBI WGS metagenome assembly OHVT01 (sample SAMEA3882542, study PRJEB24775) | human gut metagenome | biome: human-associated habitat; feature: intestine environment; material: feces | place: Netherlands | collected 2009/2010
TGGCCGCCGGTGCCAAGGACGGCAAGGTCATCGCCGCCAACATGTGGGGCAAGGTGAAGACCGTGCTGCAGATGCTGAGCATCATCTTCTACTTCTTTGGCATGTCCATTGCAAGCATGTCGGCTACCGGCGCAGAGCAGGGCGTGCGGCAGATCCTGGTAACCAGCATTTCCATGGTGCTGTGCTGGCTGGTGGCTGCCGTGACGGCCATTTCCGGCATCAAGTACCTGTGGGACAACCGCAGCTTCATCAACACCGCAAAATAAAGCGCTTTTTGAAAAAGGGCAGGGAGACCTGCCCTTTTTCAAATTTTCGAGGAAATATTACAAGACGGAAAGGCTTTCCATGAAAAAATTTGCTGATACAGTGCGCCGCCTGCTCTCCATCGCACTGAACCTGTTCATCGTCTGGGCGGAGCCCATTGCCCTGCCCATGAGCTGGGATTGGGGCAAAGAGCAGATGTTCATTTTCTACACGGAGGATTCCAACATCCTTTCGGCCTGCATCTGCGCCATGGTGGCGGTGGGCCAGCTGGTGTGCATCTTTACCGGCAGGGAACTGCCGCGCTGGCTGCACACCCTCAAGTATATCGCCACCTGCTGCCTGACCATGACCTTTCTCACGGTGGTGTTCGTGCTGGGTCCCATGTATGAGGATGGCAACGGCTGGTACATCATGCTGTGCACCAGCTCCATGTTGTACCATCATCTGCTCAACCCGCTGGCGGCCATCTTCTCCTTTGTGCTGCTGGAGCGCACACCGCGCCTGCCCCGCAGTACGGTCAAGTGGGCGCTGCTGCCCACGGTGCTGTACGGCAGCATCATTTTGTGGCTGAACATCCAGCGCGTGGTAGATGGGCCATATCCCTTCATGAAGGTGTATGACCAGAGCGTGCAGGCGTCGGTGCTGTGGTGCATCGCCATCCTGCTGATGAATTACTTCTATGCATGGCTGCTCTGGAAGCTGAACGGCGGAAAGAAAGAGACAGCTTGACGATTTGAAATACCCTCCGCTCCGCTCTGGGCATAAATAGCGGAAATACTATTTTTTATTAGAGCAATACCGGACAGACTGCGGTCTGTCCGGTATTGCATTTTTCACAGAAGGGGCCGCAAAGAAAAACAGCATCTGAAAGCTCCGGCCCTTCCTGTGAAAAAGCAGCTCCGAAAAGCCCGCAGGCTTTTCGGAGCTGCAAATTAAAGATAAATTATCCTCTGAATATGCCCAGAGCAAAGCGGAGGGCATTCTAAATGGTTCTTGTGTTTTTACGCTACGGTGGAATTCTCTTCCAGCCAGTCCAGCACACAGGACTGCAGGGCGTTCAGGTGCGCACGGTTCTCGCCGTAGGTGTCAGCATAGGTGCTGTTGGCGTCGTCCAGCTCTTCCTGCGTGGGAGCAAGGCTCTTGGTCTCGGCCACGGCCTGAAAGATCAGGTCCTGCTTTGCCAGATGCTCAAAGTAAGCGTCGGATGCGGCCAGCATGGCATCGGCATCGGTGTAGCCCTGCGTCTGGGCAAAAGCATTCAGATCCATGCCGTAGGCGGTGGCGTACTGGTTGTAGTAGTTCAGGAACATGCGGATGTAATAGCTGGTGATCTCACTGGGCAGCTCCTTGAAGGTGGAATTGGCCATCAGGTAGTCCACGATGGCATTCTCGTAGTTGGTGGCATACAGCGCATCGTTAAAGTAGCTGCGCAGGGCATCGACGGTGTGCAGATCATCGCTGGTGCCAAAGTTGGAGTCCACCCACTCGTCGGTCAGCTCAGGGGTCACGCTTTCGGAAATGGAGTTCAGGGTCACGCTGAACACGGCTTCCTTGCCGCTGAGGGTGATCGTGTTGCCCTCGGCATCGGTGGAATCGCCGTAGCCGTCCGGGAAGGTGACGGTCACATCAAAGGTATCGCCCACATTGTGGCCGATGATCTGGTCCTCAAAGCCATCGATGAAGGAACCGCTGCCAAGGGTCAGGTCGTAGCCGGTGGCAGTGCCGCCGGTAAAGGCCACGCCGTCCACGGTGCCGGTGTAATCGATGTTGGCAACATCTCCGCTCTGGGCGGCACGGCCGGTAACGGGCTGGGAAGAGGTGTACTGGTTCAGCAGGTTGTCCACCTGCTGCTGCAGTTCATCTTCGGTGGGGGTCAGGTCGTTCTCCTTCAGGGCAATGGAGCCGAAGTCCTCCGGCAGGGTCACATAGTCCAGCGCTTTGATGCCGCTCCAATAGCCGTTTTCGTCCAGACCATTGCTGTAATCAAAGGCCTCGTAGTCGAAGTCGGCAACAGAGCCAAACTGCGAGACGGATGCGGCAGCCGAAGAAGCGCTGTCGGTCTGCTTGTGCTTTGTCAGCATGAAACAGGCAAAAATGACGCACACCGTTGCGGCGATGGCCAGCAGGATGCACAGGAGTTTTTTGGTGTTGTTTTTCAAAAGAAATACCTCCATAAAAATCGGCCTGATGCACAGCAAAAGACCGGTACAGGCAGAACAGATACCCATTTATTATATACGTTCTGACGGCAAAAGGAAAGTTCTTTGCAAAATTTCCACAAATCCTGCGGTGGGTTTGTATCACTTTTGCCCGTCTACAGGCGCAAAAGTGACCAAAACCGGTGGAAATGGGCGGGCGGTTCTGTTACAATAAAAATAAGTGAGCCTTCCCGGAACATAAGGCTCCCTCACTGAGGGGGCTGTCGAGCGTATGCGAGACTGGAGGAGTTCCTCCTTCCGTCATCGCTGCGCGATGCCACCTCCCTCATGGAGGGAGGCTTGTCCGCTGAGAGAGGGCGAGGATGCGAACCGTAACGGAGGAAAGTTAAATGGATTACAATAAAGCGGCTCTGGAAATGCACGAGACCCACAAGGGAAAGGTGGGCATCGTGAGCAAGGTGGAGGTCGCCACCCGTGACGACCTGTCCACCGCCTACACCCCCGGTGTGGCCGAGCCCTGCCGCAAGATCAAGGAAAACCCGGAGGATGTATATAAGTACACCTTCAAGGGCAACATGGTAGCCGTTGTCTCCAACGGCACCGCCGTGCTGGGTCTGGGCGATATCGGCCCGGAAGCCGGTCTGCCGGTCATGGAGGGCAAGGCCGTGCTGTTCAAGGAGTTCGGCGGCGTGGATGCCTTCCCCATCTGCATCGATGCCCACGACGCTGCCAGCGTCATTGCTGCCTGCAAGGCCATTGCGCCCACCTTTGGCGGCATCAATCTGGAGGACATCAAGAGCCCGGAGTGCTTCGAGATCGAGGAGACCTTGGAGCGGGAGCTGGACATCCCCGTGTTCCACGACGACCAGCACGGCACAGCCATCATCGTGCTGGCGGGTGTGCTCAACGCCTTGAAGGTCGTCGGCAAGCGCATTGAGGACGTCAAGATCGTCCAGAACGGCCCCGGCGCGGCGGGCACGGCCATCATCCACATGCTGCAGGTCGCGGGCGCTAAGAACATCGTTGCCGTTGATGAGCACGGCATCCTCTACCCGAACCGCCCCGCGGGCCTTGAAGGCCACAAGGGCAGGCTGGCCGAGGAGACGAACCCCGACAAGCTGACCGGCGGTCTGGCCGAGGCCATACGGGACGCGGACATCTTCATTGGTACGTCGATTGCGGGCGCATTGACCCCCGAACTGGCCGCCACGATGGCGAAGGACGCGATTGTGTTCGCCATGGCGAACCCCACGCCCGAGATCATGCCCGACCTCGCTAAGCAGGCGGGCGTCCGCGTCATCGGCACGGGCCGCAGCGACTTCCCGAACCAGGTCAACAATGTGCTGGCGTTCCCCGGCATCTTCAAGGGTGCGCTGTCCGTCCGTGCGCGGGACATCAACCCCGCCATGAAGATGGCTGCCGCCAAGGCCATCGCGGGTCTCATCCCCGACGACGAGCTGAACGAGGAAAACATCCTGCCCAAGGCATTTGACCCCCGCGTGGCCGATGCCTTCGCCGCTGCCGTCGCACAGGCCGCGAGAGAAAGCGGCGTGGCGCGCGTATGAGCATCCGTGAAATTCCCGCCGCCGCCATCACCGACGCGGTGGAGGCTCTCTGCATCGAGGCCAACACCCGGCTGCCCGCCGACGTAAAGGCTGCACTGGATGCCGCCGAGGCCGCCGAGCCGTGGCCGCTGGCAAAGGAGACACTGGGCTTATTGCAGCAGAATCTCTGCGTTGCGAAAGAGAAAGACCTGCCCATCTGCCAGGACACCGGCATGGCCTGCGTCTTTATCGAGCTGGGCCAGGACGCCCACATTGACGGCGACCTGACCGATGCCGTCAACGAGGGCGTGCGCCGCGGCTACGAGAAAGCATTCTTACGCAAATCCATCACCGCCGACCCGCTGCAGCGCGTCAACACGGGGGACAACACCCCGGCATTCCTGACCGTGCATCTTGTGCCGGGCAGAGGCTGCAAAATCACCGTCGCCCCCAAGGGTGCAGGCAGTGAAAACATGAGCCGCCTTGCCATGCTCAAGCCAGCCGACGGCGTCGAGGGCGTGAAAAAATTCGTGCTTGACACGGTGGAACAGGCCGGAGCCAACCCCTGCCCGCCCATTGTACTGGGTATCGGCATCGGCGGCAGCTTCGACCACTGCGCAGCGCTGGCCAAAAAGGCACTGCTGCGCCCGCTGGACGAACCCAACGCCGACCCGTATTATGCAGCGCTGGAAAAGGAACTGCTGGATGCCATCAATGCCACAGGCTTTGGCCCGCAGGGCTTTGGCGGTGCCACGACCTGCCTGGGGGTTGCCATTGAGCAAAAGCCCACCCATGTGGCCTGCCTGCCCGTGGCCGTCAACATCAGCTGCCACGTCACCCGCCGCGCCAGCCGCACGCTGTAAGGAGGCGCAACGATGCAATATGTACTGAAAACGCCCCTCTCCAAGCAGGACCTTGCACCGCTGAAAGCAGGGGATACCGTGCTGTTGTCGGGCGTGGTCTACACCGCCCGTGACGCCGCCCACGCCCGCATGATGGAGCTGCTGGACAAGGGCGAGCCGCTGCCGTTCCCCATTGAGGGCGCGGCCATCTACTACGTCGGCCCCACGCCGGAGCGCCCGGGCTGTGCCATCGGCGCGGCAGGCCCCACGACCTCGGGCCGTATGGACGCCTACACGCCGCGGCTGCTGGATCTGGGACTGGCCTGCATGATCGGCAAGGGCAAGCGCACCGATGCCGTCAAGCAGTCCGTCGGCAAAAACGGCGCGGTCTATCTGGCCGCCATCGGCGGGGCCGGTGCCCTGATGGCCGGCAGTGTGCAGAGCTGTGAGATCATTGCGTGGCCGGACCTCGGCTGTGAGGCGGTGCGTAAGTTGGTGGTTAAGGACTTCCCGCTGACGGTCCTGCTGGACACCCACGGCGGCGACCTGTACCAGAGCGGCCCCGCTGCTTACCTCGCCAGCCGGGAGCACAACGCATGAGCCGCAAACGGATGGCAAAGTGCCTGGCCCTCTGCGCATTGGCGCTGGCCGTCTGCGTCGGCATAGCGGCGGCGCTGGTCATCTCCAAAAACCGGCAGAGAGCTGCCGAAGCTGCCGCTGCGGCCAGTGCCGCTGCTGCCAGCGAGGCCGCCGCCAAAGCCGCCGAGGAGGAGGCTGCCCGCGCCGCCAGTGAGGCCGCCGAGGCCGCCCGTCAGGAGGAAGAACGCCTAGCCGCCGAAGCAGCCGCCGCGAAGCGTGCCGAGCAGGTCACCGCTGCGCAGGCCGAGCACGACAGCGTGCAGTACGGCGATAAGCTGGGCCGCATTTGGGTCGAAGGCACAAACGTGGACTGCGCCCTCTATTGGGGCGACAGCGAGGGTCAGTTTGGCCGCGGTGCGGGCTGCCGCGCCGAGAGTGACTGCGTCCTGCCCGGCGAGAACGGCACAGTCTTTATCGGCGGGCATACGGGCACGTACTTCTCGGACCTTGGCTCGACGCAGCTCGGTGCCATCATTCATCTGGAGACCGACTGGGGCGACTTTACCTATAAAGTCACCGACATGCAGGTCATTCAGGAGACCGACGTCGACAAGGTGCGCTGGGGTGCCGAGGAGCCCAGCTGCATCCTGTACACCTGCTACCCCTTCGGCATTCTGACCCACACCCCCCAGCGCTACGCCGTCTATGCAGACCCCGTCAGCGCCGACGAGTACGGTGTGGTACCGGCAGAGACAACCGAAAAATAAAAATGACCGAGGTACATCCCCCCGCAGGGGATATACCTCGGTCATTTCCTTTGGTGCGAGTAGTGATACAGCATTTTTTGAAAACCATCGTAGTACAATTCGTTTTTGAGGTCATCGAATAGCAACTTGCTTGTATCGCACCCCGGTGGGCAGCCGTGTTTGAAACCCAGTTGCCTTTTATATACCACACAACCTGAAAATTATCAAGTACGCGCAGCGTTCACTTCTCCCATCACCGGGAGCAAATGAACGCTGCTTTTTTTGTTTACAACGAAAGGAGGCATCCGTGAAATGGCAGTATTTCGGGGAGAAAAGAACAGCAGGAGCAGTACAGCCGGGAGCAGGCAAGACCGAGGGATTTCAAGGCCCATATCACTGCTTTACATGATAGCCGGATTGAAACCGAGACCCGACGCATCGTGGATAAGCTGAAAGATTTGTCTGCACCCAATAGCCCCAACAAGACGCATTTCATGGTGGAGATCTCACCGCACTTTGACGCGCTGGCCCAGCAGACCCTTTCCAAGCTGGAACGAATGACGGATACCGACTATGACAACCAGAAGTTCAATTTCACCGATGAATAAGTAAAGCAAACGCCGGGCGCGGCGGCCATGTAGCCGCTTGCGTCCGGCATCTTTCTATTTATATGATTTTTCCAGTGTACGTAATGCTTCTAAATCAGTTTCATAGCGTTTAATTGATGAATCCATGAGGTATATTCTGTTTTCAGTTGTCCATGTATTGAGGTTTTTTCTGTCATAATATAGAGAAAAATAGCCGGCAGCAGGGTACATACAAACCCCCGTTAATAACGCTGTTATATTGCTCAATATAAGTACCTCCTACAATTACTCTGGAATTATCTGTGCCAAGTCATCCTCAACATCGAGTCCGTATGCCTTTGCAATTTGGCCGATCATCACACCAAACACGCCACGCAGTTCTCCAATAGCAGATGTAAAAATCCAATTGTCAATGTTGCCGGGCTGACAAGCATAGCAACGAAACTCCTTTTTGTCTGGGCATTTACTTAAAAACTTATTGCAAGCGTTTCTCATAGATCGAACATAGGCATTTAGCTCTGATTGCTCGTCTATATTCTGCAATTCAGAAGTGAGATAGTTCTTGATATCTGTTACTGACGTTATACATGGGCAAACAGATTCATAGTCGTATGCGGAATATAAAACGCGACGCGGTTCGAGAAAAATAATAATCCGTCGTGCGATACTTCTTTCAGTATCGACGGGGTTCCATGATACGCCAAAGACAGGGCAACTTATCCCTGTAAGGCGGTTGAGCAATTCGGTGAATCTCATAGTTGGCCTCCATTGTATATTGGAAGAATTTATAAAAATAATTATAGCACAAAATTGACGAAAAGGCTAATAAGATGTATCGGTGAATACAAGAAAAGGCGTAGTTGTGAACTACGCCCCCTGTGATGTCGCTATTTAGCAAATAAAAAATGACGAATGTTCTTTGACAGCTAAATGCTGTAAGAACATTCGTCATGGTGCGGCTAACAGGACTTGAACCTGCACGTCGTGGACACTGGACCCTAAAACCAGCGCGTCTGCCAATTCCGCCATAGCCGCATAACAAAATTAGTATACGTTTTTTTGTGCGGTTTGTCAATGGCAAAACCGTATTGACATGGGCATCCGTTTTAATAAAGGAAGGCATGCACAATTTACGTTTTATCTATGGACGTGTGTCCCTGCTGTACGGTATACTATAGGCAAACCGCCTGCCAGCCTGTGACCACGGAGGTAGACTTTGAAAAAGAACATCCTAGCCAAGCTCTCGCCCTTCCATTTTTTTATGCTGCTGATCGCAGGCATCATCAATGCTATCGGTGTAACGCTGTTTATTGCGCCGGTACAGCTGTACGACAGCGGCATCTCCGGCACATCCATCCTGCTCTCCCAGCTGACGCCGGACTATCTTTCGCTGTCCTTCTTCCTGATCCTGCTCAACATCCCGCTGCTGCTGTTCGGCTTCAAGCGGCAGGGGGCGGTGTTCTCGATTTACGCCATCTTTACGGTCTGCGTCTACTCGGTGGCGGCCTGGCTCATCACCGATGTGCTGCCCATCGACGTCAGCATTGCCTCGCCGCTGGCGGGCACGGATTTGTTTTTGTGTGCGCTGTTCGGCGGCATCATCTCGGGCGTTGGCAGCGGCCTGGCCATCCGCTACGGCGGCGCGATGGACGGCATTGAGGTCGTCGCCGTCATCTTTGCAAAGCCGCTCGGGCTGTCCGTCGGTACATTTGTGCTGATTTACAACGTGCTGCTGTACATGATCTGCGGCATCGTCATGGGCAGCTGGATACTGCCGCTCTACTCCATCGTCACCTACGCGGCGGGCTCCAATACGGTGGACTTCATCGTGGACGGCCTTGACAGCGCCAAGGCAGCCATGATCATCACGACCCACCCGGACGAGATCGCACGCGCCGTGTCGGAGGAATTCGGCACGGGCCTGACCATTATAGACGCCCACGGCTTCTACTCGGACACGCCCAAGACGGTGCTGTACGTTGTGGTCAACCGCTTCCAGACCGTCAAGCTCAAGACGCTGGTCAAGGGTGTCGACGCAAACGCCTATATGGCCATCAGCCCGGTGGCTGACCTGCTGCACGGCAGCAAAGAAGAAGAAACCGCCTGACCCAAGCCCCCCTGCATCCCCGCGATGCAGGGGGCTTTTTGTGACATAATCCGCGGACTGCCTGCACATTCTAATCCCAAAGCGAGGGATGAATATGCACCGACACAAATTTTTACGGCATGCGGCGGCTCTCCTGGCGGCAGCGGTCCTGCTGGCGGCCGTGGTACTGGCGGGCCTGGCGGCGGCTCTGCCGGATACACTTTACACCGACGGCCCGGCGGCGGAGCTGGAAATTGCCTCGATGCCCTACCTGACCGTAAAAAAGCGGCAGGGGAGCGTGGCCGCGGACAGCACGACGCCTGACACAAGCGCCAACGTCACGCTGACGCTGTTCGGCACGCTGCCGGTCAAGACCGTGCGTGCCGTCAGCACCGAGCGGCGCACCGTGCAGGTCTGCGGGACACCGTTCGGCGTCAAGCTGTTCTCCGACGGGGCGCTTGTCGTGGCGTTCTCGGATCGCTACACGGCGCTGGGCAGCGAGAACCCCGCCAAGGCAGCCGGGCTGCGGCTGGGCGATTTGATCGTCTCCGCCAACGGCAGGCCGGTACGCAGCAACGAGGACCTGACCGCGGCCATTCAGGCGGCGGGCGGCGCACCCCTGACCGTGGTGTATCGGCGCAGCGGTGCCCGGCACACGGCGACGCTGACCCCGACGGCGGACGAAAACGGTCACTACAAGGCGGGCGTCTGGGTGCGGGACTCGGGCGCGGGCATCGGTACAATGAGTTTTGTGGACCCGCAGCGCGGCACATTCGCGGGGCTGGGGCATTCCATCAGCGATGCCGACACAGGTGCGGATCTGACGCTGCTCTCCGGGGAAATCGTCCCGGTGACGATCACCGGCTGCATCCGCGGCGCAGCGGGCAGCCCGGGCGAGCTGCGCGGGGAGTTCGCTGCCGCACCAGCCGGAACCGTGTTGGCCAACGATGCCGCCGGGGTCTACGGCAGCTACACCGGCAGCTGCACCGCCCCGGCACTGCCCGTGGCAAATTTGCAGGAGGTCACGCCCGGCGAGGCCGAACTGTGGACCACTGTGCTGGGCACGACGGCGCAGCCCTATACGATTCAGGTCGAGCGTGTGACGATGACCGGCAGCGACCCGAACCGAAACCTGCTGATCCGCGTGACGGACAAGCGCCTGCTTGACGCCACCGGCGGCGTAGTGCAGGGTATGAGCGGTTCGCCCATCGTGCAGAATGGCCGTCTGGCGGCAGTGCTTACCCATGTGCTGGTGAACGATCCGAGCAGGGGCTACGCAATCTTTGCGACAACCATGCTGGAAAAAGCGGATGCTGTCGCCAGCAGCAAATGAGCGCCGAAAGTGGGACGCAGCGGACGAAAAAGCGGGACTGCTGACCGACAACAAAAACCACGAAAAGAATAAAATGATGTTGATACGTGTACTGTTTTGCCGATGACTGACGAATTATAGAGAAAATTGTCGAACGAAAATTTCGGGAAATACCGATAAACAGCGGGAAATCTATTGATAAATGTGGGAAAATATGGTAGAATTCCCAATGTAAACAGAAACCGAGCGAAGTTTACGCGCGGGGTACGCGCAGCTCAAAATGTATGGAGGATATGTGACGATGGAAAAGATCAAATTTGTAATGACCGACACGGACACGCAGGTGTCCGCTGTGTGCCGCCGTGCGCTGGAAGCCAAAGGCATTGCCGTGACCGTCTGTGAGAAGAACGGCACCAAGGCCCTGGAAACCCTTCTGGCCGTTCATCCGCAGGCCGTTCTGCTGGATGCGTTCATGCCGGACCTGGACGCGATCACGGTCAAGCAGCGCTACGAGGCCCAGAACACCAGCAGCACCCACACGACGTTCTTCGTCACGGGGGCATTCCAGAGCGAGGAGATGGAGCAGGAACTTCTTGACAGCGGGTTCTCGTTCTTCTTCGTCAAGCCGTTTGACGAGTCGGTCCTCGTCAGCCGTGTGCTGAAGGCGGCGGGCAACACAATGCGCCCGCAGGTCGTCTCGCAGGACAGCGATGAGCTGACCGTGACGGAAATTCTGCACCAGATCGGCGTACCCGCGCACATCAAGGGCTACCAGTTCCTGCGCGACGCCATTCTGCTGACGATCTCCGACCACGGGTACATCAACGCCGTGACCAAGCGGCTTTATCCCGAAATTGCCAAGCGCAACATGACCACGGCCAGCCGCGTCGAGCGCGCGATCCGCCACGCCATCGAGGTCGCCTGGGACCGCGGCGACGTGGATACGCTGAACAGCTACTTTGGCTACACGATCCACAACCTGCGCGGCAAGCCGACGAACAGTGAATTTATTGCCATGATAAGCGATAAAATTCGTCTGGACAAAAAGCGGCATGCGTAAACTGCCCGCCGCCCGGTTGCCACACTCCCAACTTCGTGTTATAATACATTTATTATAAGGCAATACCAAAACAAAAGCACCGCAGGATGCACACTGCGTCCGCTGGTGCCGCCAAAATAACACGGAGAAGGAATCGGCTATGGACAAAATGCTTAAAATTGCGGTTGCGGGAACGGGCTATGTGGGACTTTCTATTGCAACGCTGCTGGCGCAGCACCACGAGGTCTGCGCGATTGACGTGATCCCGGCCAAGGTCGATCTCATCAACCGGCGCAAATCTCCGATCCGGGACGAATACATTGAAAAATACCTGGCCGAAAAGGAACTGAAGCTGACCGCCACGCTTGACCCGGCACAGGCGTACAGCGGCGCGGACTTTGTCGTCATCGCCGCGCCTACAAACTACGACAGCCGCACCCAGCACTTTGACACCTCGGCTGTCGAGGCGGTCATTCAGCTTGTCATGCAGTACAACCCCAACGCCGTCATGGTCATCAAGTCGACGATTCCCGTGGGCTACACGGTGTCGGTGCGCGAAAAATTCGGCAGCAGCAACATCATCTTCAGCCCAGAGTTCCTGCGCGAGTCGAAGGCGCTCTACGACAACCTTTACCCGAGCCGCATCATTGTCGGCACTGACCTGAACGACCCGCGCCTGGTGGAGGCCGCGCACACCTTTGCGGCGCTGCTGCAGGAGGGAGCTATCAAGGAGAACATCGACACGCTGTTCATGGGCTTCACCGAGGCCGAGGCTGTCAAGCTGTTTGCCAACACCTATCTGGCGCTGCGCGTGGCGTACTTCAATGAGCTGGACACCTACGCCGAGAGCAAGGGTTTGAATACCCAGCAGATCATCGACGGTGTCTGCCTTGACCCGCGTATCGGCAGCCACTACAATAATCCCAGCTTCGGCTACGGCGGCTACTGCCTGCCCAAGGATACCAAGCAGCTGCTGGCCAACTATGCCGATGTGCCCGAAAAGCTGATCGAGGCCATTGTTGACAGCAACCGCACCCGCAAGGACTTTATCGCGGATCGTGTGCTGAAGCTGGCCGGGTACTACGGCTACGCCGACGAGAATGAGTATGACGCCGGCAGGGAAAAGCCCGTGACCATCGGCGTCTACCGCCTGACGATGAAGAGCAACAGCGATAACTTCCGCCAGAGCTCGATTCAGGGTGTCATGAAGCGCATCAAGGCCAAGGGGGCGACGGTCATCATCTATGAACCGACGCTGAAGGATGGCGAGACCTTCTTTGGCAGTGTTGTTGTCAACGATTTGGACAGGTTCAAGGCACAGTCGCAGGCCATTCTGGCAAACCGCTATGACAAATGCCTGGACGACGTAAAGGAAAAGGTCTACACGCGCGACATCTTCCGCCGCGATTGACCGCGTTTGCCATGCCGTTTATGCAGCTGCGCCGCGCCCCGATGACCCGGGGCACGGCAGCAGCTGCTTTATTTTTTTGAAATTCAGGCAAAATCCGGCAGAAAATTGTAAAAACGCGCTTGACAGATGTCCCTCCTTCGTGTATAATCATACCTGTTGTTTGCCTCTGTAGCTCAGTCGGTAGAGCAGGGGACTGAAAATCCCCGTGTCATTGGTTCGATTCCGATCGGAGGCACCAGTCAAGGAAACCCAGCCGGGTTTCCAATATGCGGCCGTAGCTCATCTGGTAGAGCGCCACCTTGCCAAGGTGGAGGTAGCGAGTTCGAGCCTCGTCGGCCGCTCCACTTTTGACCACCCTTCGGGGTGGTTTTTTTGTGCCGAAATCTCACCAAAATAGTGCATACCTCGACTTTTGCCCATTGACAGCGGCACTTTTATAACAGTATACTTAAACTGTTCTTTTGCGAAAGAGGAAGAACGATTTGCGGTATAGTATTAAAAGGAGTGCGGAATCATGAAAAACTCGAACAGTAAAACCTTCGTTGCCGTCGGCATCGGCGCAGCCCTGTTCTTTGTTCTGGGGCGCTTTGTCGCTATCCCCAGCCCGGTGCCCAACACCAACATCAGCCTGCAGTACGCGGTGCTCGGCCTGCTGGCCGCCATGTACGGCCCTGTGGCCGGCGCCCTGATCGGCTTCATCGGCCATGCCCTCATCGACCTGTCCTGGGGCGGCATCCCGTGGTGGAGCTGGGTCATCGCCTCCGCATTCACCGGCGTGGTCGTCGGCCTGTTTGCCAAGAAGCTGAATGTGCAGGAGGGCGACTTCAACAAGCGTAAGGTCGCCACCTTCGCCATTGCCAATGTCGCGGCCCATGCCATTGCCTGGATCGTCGTTGCGCCTGTGCTGGACATCCTGATCTACGCCGAGCCCGCCAAAAAGGTCTTTGCACAGGGCGCGTTTGCTGCTGTGTCCAACATCATCACGGCTGTCGTCGTCGGTGGCCTGCTGATTCTGGCCTACACCAAGACCATCGCCAAGAAGGGCTCTCTGGACAAAGAGTAATCCGCTGTAAACCCGTATGCCTTCCCACAAACGCGGGAAGGCATTTTGCTGTTCCACCACAATTTCCCCTGCGAGGTGCCGTATGGCTGAAACGAGAACCCCGATCATATCCTTTAAAAATTTTTCTTTCCAGTATCGTGCCCAGAAGCAGCCCACGCTGCATGACATCAATCTGGATATCTACCCCGGGGAGCGCGTGCTGATCGCCGGGCCGTCCGGCAGCGGCAAGTCCACGCTGGCGGCCTGCATCAACGGCCTGAACCCGTTCTCCTACCCCGGCGAGTGCACGGGCACGCTGACTGTGGACGGCGTGGACGCGCCCCACAGCAGTATTTTTGAGCTGGCGGGCCACGTCGGCACGGTGCTGCAGGACCCGGACGGCCAGTTCATCGGCCTGACGGTGGGGGAGGACATCGCCTTTGCGCTGGAAAACAGCTGCACCCCGCAGGACGAAATGCACGAGATCACCCGCCGCGCCGCCGCGCTGGTCGGCATCGAGAACCACCTCGACTACGCTCCGCACGAGCTTTCCGGTGGCCAGAAGCAGCGCGTCAGCCTCGCGGGCGTCATGGTCGACGAGGTGAAGATTTTACTGTTTGATGAGCCGCTGGCAAACCTTGACCCGGCTACGGGCAAGCAGGCCATTGAGCTGATCGACACAATCCAGCAAAAGACCGACACGACAGTCCTCATCATTGAGCACCGCCTTGAGGACGTGCTCTGGCGCAGCGTGGATCGCATTGTGCTGGTCAACGAGGGCCGCATCCTGGCCGACCTGCGCCCCGACGAGCTTCTGTCCGGCGCACTGCTGGCAGAAAACGGCATCCGTGAGCCGCTTTACGTCACGGCCATGCGGTATGCGGGCATTGACATCACGCCCGCCAAGCACCCCGCCCATGTTGACTCCGTCATGCTGGATGATGCCGATACCGAGAAGCTGCGCGCCTGGTTCCGCGCCGAGCCGCTGCCCGCGGCCAAGCCTGCCCCGACCCCGCTGCTGGAGGTCAAGGGTCTGTCCTTCGGCTACAGCAAGGACCAGCACACCCTGTCTGATGTGAGCTTCACGATTGGAAAAGGGGAGATGGTCAGCATCGTGGGCCGCAACGGCGCGGGCAAGTCAACGCTCTCCAAGCTGATCTGCGGCTTTGAGACGCCCGACAGCGGTGAGATTTTCTTTGACGGAAAAGACCTGAAAGACGAAAACATCCGCCGCCGCGCCAGGCATATCGGCTATGTTATGCAGAACCCGAACCAGATGATCTCCAAGACGATGATCTTTGACGAGGTCGCGCTGGGCTTGCAGGGCAGCGGCCTGACCGATGCTGAGATTCGCGCCAGGGTCGAGGACACGCTGAAGGTCTGCGGCTTGTACCCGTTCCGCAACTGGCCCATCTCGGCGCTGAGCTTCGGCCAGAAAAAGCGCGTGACCATCGCCAGCGTGCTGGTGCAGGACCCCGAGCTTATCATTCTGGATGAGCCGACGGCGGGCCAGGATTTCCGACATTACACCGACATTATGGAGTTCCTGCGCGGGCTGAACGCCAAGGGTGTGACCGTGGTCATGATCACCCACGACATGCACCTGATGCTGGAATATACGCCGCGGGCGCTGGCCTTTTGCGACGGGCGGCTCATTGCGGACCGCAGCGCGGCGGCCATCCTCTGTGACCCGGCGCTGATCGAGCAGGCGGCCTTGAAGGAGACGAGCCTTTACACGCTGGCCAACCGCTGCGGCATCACGCCCGCCGAGAAATTTGTGGAGCGCTTTATCGCGGCAGACAGGGAGGTGCGCGCCGATGGCTGCTAATACCGTTTTGAACTATATACCGCGCAAAAGCGTGGTACACGACCTGACCGGCACGACAAAGCTGGCGTTCTTTCTGCTGTTTACCTTCGCCAGCATGATCACCTACAACACCTGGGTGCTGCTGGGGCTGATGGCCGTCAGCCTTGCGGTGTTCAGGCTCAGCCACATCAAGCTGCGCGAGGTTCGTTTCATGCTGGTCTTTATGCTGGTGTTCCTCGTGCTGAACGACCTGTTCATCTTCCTGTTCGACCCGAACCAGGGCACGACGCTCTACGGCACCCGCACGGTGCTTTGCCACCTGTTCTGGCGGTACGACCTGACCGCCGAGCAGCTGTTTTATATGTTCAACATCTCGCTGAAATATTTTGTCGCGCTGCCGGTGGCCATTCTGTTCATCTCGGCCACAAACCCCAGTGAGTTCGCCGCCAGCCTCAACAGCATCGGCATCTCATACAAGGTCGGCTATTCCGTCGCCATTGCGCTGCGGTACATTCCGGATATTCAACGCGATTACCACAGCATCAGCCAGGCACAGCAGGCCCGCGGCGTCGAGCTGGGCCGCAGCGAGCCGTTCTTCAAGCGCCTGAAGAATTCGGTCAGCATCCTGCTGCCGCTGATTCTGACGAGCTTGAACCGCATCGACACGATCTCCAACGCCATGGAGCTGCGCGGCTTCGGCAAGCATGACAAGCGCACCTGGTACACCCGCCGCCCTTTTGCCCGCCGCGATTTTATCGCGCTGGCAGTCGGCGTCGTGCTGCTGCTCATCAGCCTGACCGTGACGATCAGGTTTGGACGGTTTTACAATCCGTTTGTGTAAAAAACGAAAATTGCGCCCCTGCGGGAAACAGATTCCGCAGGGGCGCATTTTTATATCATATAGAGCGGTAGGGGCCGGGCATGCCCGCCCCTGCAACCCCATCAAAAAACAGCCGCCCGCTCAGGCATCGTACCTGGGCGGGCGGCTGTTATTCTGATTTTACTGCATCAGCCCACACACCAGCTGTGCATAGGCAACGGGGTCCTCAATGGGCAGACCGGCGATCAGCAGGGCCTGGTCATAGAGCAGCTCAGCGTACTTGGCGACCTTGTCGGTGTCGCCCGCGGCGTGGGCAGCCTTCAGGGCGGCAAAGACCGTGTGGTTCGGGTTCAGCTCCAGCACCTTCGTGCTCTCGACGCCCTCTGCGTTGGGCATGCGGCGCAGTACCTTCTCCATCTCCATCGAGATACCGCCCTCGGCAGACAGGGAGACGGGGTGTTCCTGCAGGGTCGGATTGACCTTGACCTCCTTGACCTTGCCGTTCAGGTCCTTCTTGATTTCCTCAAACAGGTCCTTGTTCTCGGTCTCGGCAGCCTCGGCGGCCTTCTTCTCGTCCTCGGTCTCCAGACCCAGGTCACCGGAGTTGATGTTCTTAAACTCCTTCTCCTTGTAGTCGCGCATCATCTGCAGGCAGAACTCGTCAACATCCTCGGTGCAGAGCAGCAGGTCGTAGCCCTTGCTCAACACCAGCTGGGCGTTGGGCAGCTTGCCCAGACGGTCCGTGTCGTCACCGGCGGCAAAGTAGATGCACTTCTGCTCCTCGGGCATCTTCTCGACGTACTCGTCCAGCGTGACGAGCTTTTTCTCCTTGGCGGAGTAGAACATCAGCAGGTCGCCCAGCAGATCCTTGTGCATACCGTAGTCGCCGTAGATGCCGAACTTGATCTGGCGGCCAAAGTTCTTCCAGAAGGTCTCATACTTCTCGCGGTCATTGACGAGCATCGCGTGCAGCTCGTTCTTGATCTTCTTTTCCAGAGAATTGCGCATCAGCTTGAGCTGGTTGTCCTTCTGCAGCGTCTCACGGCTGATGTTCAGACTCAGATCCTCGCTGTCCACAACACCCTTCACAAAGCTGAAATAATCCGGCAGCAGGTCGGCACACTTCTCCATGATCATAACGCCGGAGGCATACAGCGCCAGACCCTTCTCGTACTCCTTGGTGTAGTAGTCGTACGGGGTCGAGCCGGGGATGAACAGCAGCGCGGTGTAGGTCGCCGTACCCTCGGTGCGGCTGGTGATGACGCGCAGCGGGTCGGTGTAGTCCATGAACTTGTTCTTGTAGAACTCGTTGTAGTCCTCGTCCTTGACCTCGTTCTTCGGGCGCTTCCAGATGGGCACCATGCTGTTCAGCGTTTCCAGCTCGGTGTAGGTCTCGTACTCGGGCTTGTAGTCGTCGCCCGCGTCCTCCGGCTTCGGCTTCTGGCGGGATTTCTCGCGGTACATCGTGATGGGGAAGCGGATGTAGTCGCTGTACTTCTTAACGAGGTTTGCAAGCTCGTAATCCTCGAGGTACTCGCTGTACTTGTCGGTATCGGTGTCGTCCTTCAGCACCAGAATGATCTCGGTGCCGACGTCCTCCTTGTCAGATTCGGTCAGGGTGTAGCCCTCGACGCCGGTGGACTCCCACTTCCAGGCCGTGTCAGCGCCCTGCGCGCGGGAGATGACGGTGACCTTTTTGGCCACCATGAACGCGGAATAGAAGCCGACGCCGAACTGACCGATGATGTCGATGTTATCGCTCTGGTTCTCGGTCTTGAAGTCAAGGGAGCCGGACCTGGCAATCGTGCCGAGGTTCTTCTCCAGCTCCTCCTTCGTCATGCCGATGCCGTTATCGGTGATGGTCAGCGTGCGGCTGTCCTTGTCGGGCTGGATGTGGATTTTCAGGTCGTCCTTCGTGATGCCGATGGACGTGTCGGTCAGGCTCTTGAAGTAGCGCTTGTCGCAGGCGTCCGATGCGTTGGAGATCAGCTCACGCAGGAAGATCTCGCGGTTTGTATAGATAGAATTGATCATCAGGTCAAGCAGCTTTTTGCTCTCGGCCTTAAACTGATGCATAGCCATGGTAGAAAACCTCACTTTATACAAATGAAATTAGCACTCGTTTATTTCAACTGCTAAAGTTAGTTTAGCACTCTTTTTAATAAAGTGCAACCCTTGCGCAGCATTTTAACAAAAAATTTAAATTCAGGGCTTTTCAAACGTGGGAATTTGCGGTATGCTAACAATGTATAAGGTATTCTGTTAAACAGCGCGGCAGGGGCCGGGCATGCCCGGCCCGCGGGCTTGCCCGTGAATGTCTGCCTGCGTACAGCTGAGGCCGCATATAGGCGGCCTCTACGCCCTGCCGACGAAAAACAATCCCTTACCATTGAAATACCATAGAAAGAAGAATGCATCATGCAAATATACACCCACACTCTCCCCAGCGGCGCACAGCTCATCGGGTATCTGCGCGATAGGACCGTCGAGATGCCTGCCTTCAACACCCGTCCGGCCATTCTCGTCCTGCCGGGCGGCGGCTACGCCTGGTGCAGCAGGCGCGAGGCCGACCCCATTGCCATGCAGTTTCTGCAGGCTGGCTACAACGTTTTTACTCTCTATTATACCTGCCGAAGTGACGAGACCGTGCCCGCGCTGCGTTGGCAGCCGCTGATCGACGCTGCCGGGGCGATCCTGCATATCCGCCGCAATGCAGAGCAGTTCGGCACCGACCCGGCGAAAATCGCCATCTGCGGCTTCTCGGCGGGCGGCCATCTGGCGGCGTCCACGGCCATCCTGTGGGACGCCGAGCCTGTGCAGACCGCCCTTGGCATCCACGGCACCGAGGCCCGCCCCGATGCCGTTGTGCTGGGCTATCCGGTCATCACGGCGGGGGAATACCGCCACGACGGCTCCATTGTCAACCTCTGCGGCGATGACGCCGACCTGCGCGCCACAATGAGCCTGGAAAACCAGGTTCGCGACGGTCTGCCGCCCTTCTTCGTCTGGCATACGGTGGAGGACCCGTCCGTTCCCGTGCAGAACTCTTTGATGCTTGCCGGTGCGCTGACAGCCCATAAGGTCCCGCTGGAGCTGCATCTTTTCGCCCACGACGGCCACGGCACAAGCACCTGCACGCGGGAGGTCAACACCCCCAACAAGCACAACAGCGCTTGGGTGGCCCTCTGCACGGACTGGCTGGCCGAAACCTTTGATTTTCACCTGTAACAGGAGATGACAAAGCATGAAAATCATGTTTTACGCGCTGCGCCCCTTTGATGAGCAGCAATACTGCGAGCCCTACAAAACCCGCTACGGCATCGACTACACCGGCACGCCCGACGTGCCGCGCCCGGATAACCTGCATCTGGCCGAGGGCTGCGACGCCGTCAGCACGAACCCCTGCGAGATACGCCCTGAATATTTGCAGACATGGGCTGAAATGGGCGTCAAATATCTGCCCTGCCGCAGCATCGGCTATGATCATATCCCGCTGGACACCGCCAAAAAGCTGGGTCTGCGCATCAGCCACAGCCATTACCCGCCGGACGGCGTGGCCAACTATACGATCATGCTCATGCTGATGTGTACCCGCCGCATGAACGAAATCATGCTGCGCGCCAACGTGCAGGACTACTCGCTGCCCGGCAAGATGGGCCGCGATATTTCCGGCTGCACGGTGGGCGTCATCGGTACGGGCAAGATCGGCCAGACGGTCATCCGTCACCTGAGCGGCTTCGGCTGCAAGATTTTGGCCTACGACCTCTACCCGAACGACGCGGTCAGGCAGTACGCCGACTACGTCACGCTGGACGAGCTTTACGCGCAAAGTGACATTATCACGCTGCACACGAACGCCACGGCGGAGAACCACCACCTCATCAACGCCGGCGCCCTTGCAAAAATGAAAGACGGCGTGCTGCTCGTCAACACGGCGCGGGGCACGCTCATTGACCCCGACGCGCTGATCGCCGGGCTGGAAAGCGGCAAGATTGGCGGTGCGGGCCTCGACGTCATTGAGGATGAGACCGGTATTTACTATTACAACCGCATGGGGCAGGCCATCCCGAACCGCGAACTGAACCTGCTGCGCAGCTATCCCAATGTCATCGTCAGCCCGCACACGGCGTTTTACACCGACGTCAATGTCGCCAGCATGGTGCAGAGCCCGTTTGAGGCGCTGGACGCCTACGCCCATGGCCAGCCCTACGCCGGTGAGGTGCAGCTGTGATGCCAGCCGTTGAGCCGGGCCGCTGCGGCGAACACTGGGACGACTGCCCGCGGCTGGCGGCAGGGGACCGCTTTGACTTTGCCTGTGCGGGCTGCGGCGATTGCTGCCGCCAGAGGCGCGATCTGGTGCTGTCGGGGTATGACCTCTACCGCATTGCGCGGCGGCTTAGCTTGCCGCCCCGTATCGTGGCGGCGGCGTTCTGCAAAAGCTACCTTGCGCCTGAAAGCTGCCTGCCCGCCCTGCGCCTGACGCCGGACCCCAAAACCGGCAACTGCCGCTTTTTTGAGGGCAGCGCCTGCACCATCCACGCCGCGCGCCCGCTGGCCTGTGCGCTCTACCCGCTGGGGCAGAGCATCGACACGGTGACAGCGCAGACGGAATATTACGTCCAGACGCCGCTTTGCGGTGCACGGGCAGGGGAGGCGCGGACGCTGCAGGACTATCTGCAGGATTCCGCCGTGCTGGACCGCGCGGGGGTGGATGCCCGCTGGGCCATCGTCTGCACGCAGCTTTCCCACCGGTTACAGGCCGCGGGCGGCACGGATAACCCCCGCTTCTCCGCCGCTGTCAGGCGTATGGAGCGTGCCCTCTACTACGACTACGAGCTCGGCGATGACTTCTACCCGCAGTTTTGTCAAAACATAGAAATTTTAATGCCGCTTTTGGACAGGATGCTGTAAAAAACAGCTTTGTAGGGAGCGGTCTTGACCGCTCCGTGCCGTGCGGCGGCAGTGGGACGCC
>OHVT01000488.1_pt1 | contig 18601 bp, 20 predicted proteins | sample 1579441 | NCBI WGS metagenome assembly OHVT01 (sample SAMEA3882542, study PRJEB24775) | human gut metagenome | biome: human-associated habitat; feature: intestine environment; material: feces | place: Netherlands | collected 2009/2010
TTAGTATAATAGAGTTAAACAAAAATGTTTAGAACAGATTTTGCGAATACAGAACACAGAAAGGAACAAATGTATATGTCAGAAAAATTTATTCGTGCAGAGGAAGTTGCTGAGGTTATGGAGATCTCTGTTGCCTATGCGTACAAAATCATTCGTAAACTCAATCAGGAACTTTCCGACAAAGGGTTTATCACAGTAACAGGCAGAGTGAACCGTGAGTACTTTAACGAGCGAGTGTACTCGGTGAACCCTCCCAAAAAGAAAGCTGGTGAGGAATAATGCCCGTATATAAGGATAAAAACGGCACTTGGTATGCTATGGTTCGTTATGAGGACTGGCAGGGGCAGCGAAAACAAAAGTGCAAGCGTGGCTTTGTTACCAAACGTGAAGCACAGAACTGGGAGCGAAGATTTCTGCTTCAGGCAAACAGTGACCTTGATATGCTGTTTAAGGACTTCTACAAGCTGTATGAACAGGATATGAGATCTCGATTGAAACAGAATACATGGGAACATAAGGCACACGTCATTCAGTCGAAAATCCTCCCTTATTTCGGGGATAAACCGATGAAGGATATTCAGGCAAGAGATGTGCTTTCGTGGCAGAATGAACTGCTTCGTCACCGTGACAAAAACGGAAAGCCCTATTCGGAAACGTATTTGAAAAATCTGCACAATCAGCTTTCCTGTATCTTTAACCATGCGGTTCGCTACTATGATCTTGGCGTAAACCCAGCTGCCAAAGCTGGAAGTATTGGCGTAAAGAATGCCAAAGAGATAAACTTCTGGACAAAGGACGAATATATGCAGTTTTCTGAGGTCATGATGGACAAACCAGTTTCGTTTTATGCCTTTGAAATGCTGTATTGGTGCGGTATCCGTCTTGGTGAACTGTTGGCTCTCACACCAGAAGACTTTGATTTCCAGAATCGAAAGCTCCGCATTAACAAGTCCTATCAGCGTATCAAGGGGCAGGACGTTATTACAGAGCCGAAAACCAAGAAAAGCAACCGTACCATTGAAATGCCTGATTTTCTTTGTGAGGAGATGCAGGACTATCTCCGTATGCTTTACGATCAGAAATCAGATGAGCGTATTTTCACAATATCCAAGAGTTATTTGCATCACGAGATGGACAGAGGGGTAAAAGAAACGGGTTTGAAGCGTATCCGTATCCATGATCTGCGTCACAGCCATGTTTCGCTTCTGATCGAACTTGGGTTTTCGGCTGTTGCTATTGCAGATCGTGTGGGACATGAGAGCATTGAGATCACATACCGCTATGCACATCTGTTTCCGTCGAAACAGGCGGAGATGGCGAATAAACTCAGTGAGTTGAAGAAAGGAGATAACGCAGATGTCAGCAAAAAATCTTGACAGCAAAGGCAGATCTCGTTCCAGAACCATCGGATTTCGGGTATCTTCCGAAGAAGAAAAGCTGATAAATTCAGCCGTAGCACTTTCAGGACTGACCAAACAGGACTACATCGTAAAAAGGCTTCTCTGCCGTGATGTGGTGGTGCAGGGCAATCCGAGAGTGTATAAGGCTCTGAAAAATCAGCTTGCGGAAGTGCTTTCAGAATTGCAGAGAATCGAAAATAGTTCTGTAAGTGATGAACTTCTTGAAACGATACGACTCATCAACACCACATTAAATGGAATGAAAGGAGAATCCTGATGTCAGAAGAAAAAGAAATGACCGCTCCGAACGTATCTATTGGCGTAGATACGGAGCAGTCATCCATAAAACAAACTACTAATAGTATATCAAATCGTGATGTAAATTTCAACCCCTTTGACGAATTTTTCAAGAAAATTGATCCGTCATACATGAAAACAGTCACGATGCAGGAACTGTATCAGGATATTTACAGCAAGAAACCGCCTGTTATTGAGGGCTTGCTCTATCAAGGTACTTATCTGTTTGTCGGTTCACCTAAGATCGGCAAAAGCTTCTTTATGGCACAGCTTGCCTATCATGTCAGCACAGGTACTCCGCTTTGGGCCTATCCTGTGAAAAAGGGTACGGTTCTCTACCTTGCACTGGAAGATGATTACAGACGATTGCAGGAACGAATGTACCGAATGTTCGGAACGGACAGTACGGAAAACTTGTACTTTTCCGTATCGTCCAAACCGCTTGGAAATGGTCTGACCGATCAGCTGAGCGGTTTTATCCGAGAACACCCTGACACAACGCTTGTGATTATTGATACACTTCAAAAAATCCGTGAGGTGGACAGTGATTCTTACAGCTATGCCAAAGATTACGAGATCATCAATCAGCTGAAACAGTTCTCTGACAGTTGGGGAATATGTCTGCTGTTAGTTCATCATACGAGAAAGCAAAAGTCATCTGATAACTTCGACATGATCTCAGGAACAAATGGGTTACTTGGCTGTGCAGACGGAGCATTTATGCTTTACAAGGAAAACAGGACTTCCAATAAGGCAACACTTGAAATTTCAGGCCGTGATCAGCAAGATCAGAAAATCCATCTTATTCGTGATGAAGAAAAACTCTGCTGGAATTTTGAAAAAGCAGAAACAGAGCTTTGGAAAGAACCTCCCGAACCGTTGCTGGAATGTATCGCCAATCTTGTAACAGAAGAAAATCCGACTTGGCAGGGCACAGCGACTGAATTGATAGAAAAGCTTGGACTTGATATGAAGCCGAATGTGGTTTCGCTGAAACTCAATGTCAATGCAGGCAGATTGATGAATAATTATAGCATTCGATACACGAATAAGCGTAACCACAGCGGACGCATGATTTTCTTTTCTTTGTTATCAAAAGAATAAATTTCAAGTGGTTGGCGTGTCAGTCCGTGACGGTCGTGACGATGTTTTGTGAGCGGTGTAATCATCGTCACCATCGTCACACATCGTCACGGCGTTGGCGGTTTATCCACCATTCAAGCCTCGCAGAGCCCCGATAGCATTTTTGATAGTCCGTAAGGCTGTCGAAAGTGCTATGGGGTTACCGGCGGCATTCCGCAGGTAACTCGGCTCTCCGAGCCGTTTGGTTTGCCGATCTCCGTATCGCTGCAAACCGTTTTGCCCATAGGGCATTCCCTTGTCAGAGGGTCAATTCAAAAAGGAAGGGAGGCGTTTCTATGTGTCAAAAGACGATCTCAATGTGTCAGGGCAAGGGCAGCTTGTCCCACAACAACCGTGCATTTGCTGCCAAAAATATCGACAGTTCCCGAACAGCGGACAACATTACATTTGTGCATCAGAATTTGCGTGATGCTTATGATATTCTTTTCAGCGATGCAGTAGAAAGATACAATGCCCGTCAGAAACGAAATGACCGCCGTATCCCCGACTACTTTCATCACCTGTTCAGCCGTGAACCGAGTGCATGTGTTATCACTGGGACAAATAAGCAAAAGAGTTTCTATGAAGACTTAGTCCAGATCGGGACAAAAGATGATACAGGTGTCGGTACTCCCGATTCGGAGATTGCTGTTGCCTGTTTACGGGAGTACATGGAGGGCTTTTCAGAAAGAAATCCGAATTTCTATGTGTTCAATGCTGTGATGCACCTTGATGAAGCAACTCCCCATCTGCACATCGACTATATCCCCGTCGGGCATTTCGACAGAGGGCTTGACACTCGAAATGCTATGGCGAAAGCTCTCGAAGAAATGGGACACGGCAAAGGTGCAAATGCAATCAACCGTTGGCGGTTAGCGGAATGGGAAGTCCTGCACCAGATTTGCAAGGCTCACGGTGTTGAAATTGCAGAGCCGAAGAAGTCCAGAGGGTACAGCTATACCACCGAGGAATACGGCGAGCATCAGGATAGAATCCGGCAGCTTGAAGAAGAAAAAGCTCAGATCATTGCTGAAAAAGAAGAAATCAACGCAGCACTTGAAAAGGCAGCCAAAAAGCACGTTAAGCTGAAAGAAATCGACAGCGTTGTAACAGGCAAAACGGTTTTCGGTGGAAAAATCACAGTTTCCAAGGAAGATTGGGAAAATATAACTGCACTTGCCAAAAAAGAAGTGATTTCACAAAAACAGACGAAAAAGCTTTGCAGAGAACGAGATGAAGCCATACAGAAGCGTAATGCGTTGAAAGCAAGGCTTGATGCGGTATCTTCGGAACTGGCTGATTACAAAAAGAAAGAAGAAGATAGGCGTCATTTTTCCCGTGATAAATTAAAAGCGGAATCAAAGCGTATTAGCCGTGAGGAAGAACTTTCCCGTGAACTGAAAAAAGTCAAGGCTTTTATCTCTGCTTGTGGATTGAGTTCCGACTATCAGCAGTTCAGATATAACAGCACAATAAAAAGCAAGAATTTGGAATGAGGAGAAAAATTTTATGATTATCAGAAGCAAAGACAAAGTTCAGGTGATCGGCAAAAACAAGTCGGTCTGGGTGTTGGATACCAATGCACTTACCGTTACACACAATACAGTTGATACTGAGCCAACAGTAACAGCATTCCGTTCCGAGCAGATCAAGTATCACCTGCATTATTCTGCGGAGTACCGCAAGGACAGACTGAGAAAACTTGTAAATAACGGCGAAATTCTGAGTTATCTGACTGAACTTGATAAGGCAGTGGAAAATGCTATGGAAAGACAGGTTGAAAAGTGGAAAGCTGACGATAAGGAATATCAGCAGTCACTTGCTGTTGGTGATCTCTGCAAAGCTCAAGGTTTGGAGAATATGTTTAGGTTGTGTGCGAGAGAGGCGGTGTATGCGGATTTGGTGTATGTGTGAGATGATTTGACATTAAGGCTGTGCTTAAATGTATCAGGCACAGCCTTTTTTTGTAAAAAATAAGCTTATCTTGATTGACTTATTCATGAAAATACAGTATAATATATATAATGAATGGGTGTTTGCGATAAAGGAGGGCAATTATGGATAATCATGCTATAGAGGTTAAAGTTACTTTAATAGAAAACATTGCTCGTAATGATTTGGATGCTGTTATATACGACCTTGATAAGCAAATCGAACTTCTTTCAAGTCAGGCTGATAAGTGGGACTATCTTGTTGCAGTTGCTTCTGGTATTCTGTGTGGTATGCTCGATATACTCTGGGTAGGCGATTTCAGTCTCAAAAAAGGCAGAGTATTTGCAAGTGATAAAGTTGACGGCTTTGTAGAAAAAACAGCGAATCTCCTCGGATTCAAGGGTGATGGTCTAAAAAATGCAGTTAAGTTCCTTGAAGAGAAATTTCCCATACCCTGCGATGGAAACACACCAGACTTCGGTGGAGGATTACAGCATCATCTCCGAGATTTTGCTCATCACCCTACGATTGTCGGATTAATCTTCTCTTTGCTGACACAGTTCACAGGGATGTCTTATGGTACAGATGTAGACGGTTTGTTCAAAGTAGTACCCGTACCCGATAAAAGCAGGGCATTCATAGGTGACGATATTCCCGATAAGTTATTCAAGGGAGCTGTTGTATGGTTCTTTCATCTTGTCAGTGATATGGCAGGATCCAGCAGTACAGCAGGTATTACAGGAGGTACAGGTATCCCTGGCCCGATTTTATCGCTTGCAAAAGAGCTATCTGTACTGCCAATTTTCAAAAATATGAAAGTTGGAGATAATAAGTTTTCCGTTTTTCTCTCTAAGGTTTTCAACGGAACGATATTTGCTCAGCATGATGCGGACGAAAAAATCATTAAAGATACAGTCATCAAGTTTGATTTGCGTGGCGAGCTTGGTGTTGTTGCAGAGTTAGGCAAGCAGGCGATACCTGTTATGGCAAATGATTGTATCGTACGTAGTTTCTATTTTATCAGAAGATTTGCTATGGCTTTGAAATCTCTTAATTGCTCTTCTGTTGGAGATATTCGCCTGAGAGATATTGATTGGGATAGTGTAAAGCCTTTCGGAAATCCGACTATCACCAGAATGTTGACGATTTCAAGTGCTGTTTTCTCTACTATTGATATAACAGAAGCAGTAGTATCGCAAAAATACTTTGTAGCTGTAAATTATGTTGGCATTGGACGCTTTGCTGTTGCTATCGGAAGTGAAATCACAGGTTATCTAAAAGTTCGTGATGTCAAACGGATAAAGCAGATGTATGAAGATATCAAACGTAATACTTTCACAGAAACCGATAACAACATATATAACATGATCGGAGATGGTATGGATATTGGAAAATTTGGTCTGACTTTAGCACAGACAGAGATACTGTATAATCTTGAAATGTATAAGACCGTCAACGATGTGAAACTCAACGGTAAAAAGACTGATTTGAGAAGTCAGTGGCTGGAAGAATGGAAACACTATATGGAAGAAGGATTTTCTTCTTTTGTTGATGATAAAACTGCCGTTCTGCACTGGTATTCTATACAGGAATTGCATGATGCAGTTAATGCAAATTCTCCTGAACTGCCATGGTTTAGGCTTGTGCTTCTGGAAGCTATTCTTTTTGAACCATATTATCCTCTCAGTACTGAAATTGATAAAAAAGGAAATGAAGTGCCGAGTACGAAATACAAGGAACTGCATTTGCCGCTGGTCGGATATAGCAAATCAGATGGTGATAAGTTTCTTGATAGCTTTTTTACAGAAAGCTTTTATCAGAAAGGTTATATATCAAGACTAAGAAAATGTTACGATAGAGTTATCCGTGAATTAAACGAGGTCTTGAAAAATGCTATCAAAAGTATCTTTATTACTGCCGGAGTAGTCATTGCTGCTATTGCTACCGCAGGAGCGTTTGCACCAGCTATTGCAGTTGCCCTTGTAGGCTCTAATTTTGCAGGACTAAGCGGAGCTGCATTGACAAGTGCGTGTCTGGCATATCTTGGTGGCGGAGCTATCGCTGCAGGTGGATTAGGAATGGCAGGCGGCACTATGGCTATTGTAGGTGGTGGAGCAGTTCTCGGACTTGGTGTTGGTGCAGGAGTTGGCGGAGCAGTCGGTGCTGCTGGGATCCTCGGAAAAAAAGATATGATACTGCAATCTGCTAAGCTTATGGTTTCTGTTCGAGAGATATTCCTGAATGACGAACATGATATAGAATACTCGAACACAGTATATGAGCAGTATGTTCAAAATATAGCCGATATTGAAAAAGGGCTTGTCGAATTGCGGCTCAAGGCTAATGTTGTGGACAAGGAAGAAAAAAAGCAGATAACAACGCAAATAAAAAATACTGAAAAAGCGGTAAAGGCTATGAAAATAGCTATGAAGAGTATGAACAAGTTTAATAGCTCATTTGCCCAAGGCAAACGTGTATCTGAGTAATAATGGGGGGGAAAAATAGATGTCAAAATTAAATATTGATCAGAAAACGATAAAAGCTCTTTTCAGTGAATCCTAAGACGGATTTTATGCCATTATCCAGTTAATTTTTACGTAAGTTTTTGCTATTCTGCTATTAATCTAATAAACTATGTTATGCCCCATAGCAAGAACCGCCACAGTTATTATTTTACTGTGGCGGTTCTCGATTATATTTTTAAAGGATCTGGCTAAACTCAATCACTTCACGATTCGGTCCTGTGATTTTGAAAAACTTTACACCATTCTCCCAAAACGGCAGAAAATGAATCGTATCCTTCTGATTATTCAGACCCAATGAACAGACTTCTTGATAAGCTGCTTCGATATCCTTGACATCGATTGCTAGATGATCCCACGCTCCAGTCTGCATTGGTGCCTGATGATTTTCATAAATTTCCAGCATCAGATTTCCCAACTGCAAAAACGCAACTGCTTCTCCTGCCTCTTCATTATAAGTACGAAGAGCTACCGCAAATCCAAGTTTTTCATAAAAGGCAACCGTTTCCGCTAAATCATTCGTCGGAAAACCCAGATGCTGAAATCCCGTTGCATTGTCCTGTAACTTCATTCTCATAACCTCTCTTCTTTCAATTGTTCCAGTGTCTGTGCCATGTCCGGCATCGCCGGAATTGCACCGTGTTTCTGGACACAGACACTTGCCACTGCATTTCCAAAGTCTGCAAACTTTGCCGCTTCTTCTGTCGTGATCGTTTCCGGTGCTTTTTCGCAGCGGCTGAACTGAAACAAGAATCCACCCCAAAAGGCATCGCCTGCACCAGTCGCATCTACCGCCTTGTTCTGGAATCCTTTTACCAGCTGTCCGCCCTGTCTGGTCTGGACGTAGGCACCTGTTTTTCCAAGTGTTACGACCACTATTTTTACACCGCTCTGCATCAGAAGTTCCGCAGCTTTCTGATAGTCGCTCTCACCAGTGAGCAGCATGGTTTCTTCCTCTGAAATCTTCATCAGATCTGCGTACTGTACCATGCTCCGCATCTGCTTTTTGGCAAGTTCCTCCGATTTCCAGAGAGAGGCACGATAATTCGGGTCATAAGAGATCACACATCCAGCTTCTTTTGCTTTCTGTACAGCAAACAGGGTGGTACTGCGTACCGGCTCATCTGTCAGTGAAATCGAACCAAGATGCAAAATTCTGCTGTTGCGAATCAGTTCCAGCGGAACTTCCTCTTTTTCCAGCATCTTATCTGCACCATGATTTCGGGCAAAGGAAAATTCCCGTTCTCCGTCTGGCTTGACATCAACAAAAGCCAATGTTGTAAAATAATCCTCACTCAACATAAAACCAGTGCTGTCAATTCCACACTGCTCCAGCGTTTCCTTGAGGAATCTGCCGTGCATATCATTTCCGGCTTTGCCGATAAAGGCGGTTCTTGCCCCTAGCTTTGCCATAGCAGCCATGACATTTGCCGGAGCACCGCCGGCGTTTTGTGCGAAGACACGCTGCCCCTGTTCATTTCTACCCTGCATGGTAAAATCGATCAGCATTTCTCCCAGTGCAATTCCGTCAAACATTTTGGTTACCCCTTTTCTTGATCTCAGCAACGATTTTGTTGTAGGATTTTTTGTTTAACCGATAGAAAAACAACACAATTGCCGTCACGATCCAAAGAGTACCTGGAATCGTGGAAAAACTGTGCTTCATAATTGTCAGTACAGTTTCATTTTGCTGTGCATTTGCCGTAAAGTCAGCTGCTCCTAGCACGGCTGCCAGAACAGAGGTTCCAATTGCCATGCCAATTTTATTTCCAAGTGAAATAAAGGCATATTGAAATCCATCATTCCGAACGCCCGTTTTCCATTCTCCATATTCCACACAATCTGGAATAATTGCATAGATTGCCGTATTGAATCCAGCAAAGAAGAACTGTGTCAGACCAGAGCAAAGATAAAACGGAATCGGTGTTTTTACAGGACTGAATAAAAACAGGCATACCATACAAAGACCTGTCCCAAAAGCCAAAATAGAGGCAGCTCGTCCTTTATTTCCAGTCCATTTGAAAATGATCGGAAATAATCCTGCACCAATGATCGAAGGCAACACGATTGCAGTTGAATAAACGGTAAACAAAGATTCTGTACCTTCCACATACTTGAAGTAATACAGTGCATCTGCATTTCTTCCGTAAAGAGTGATACCAAACAAAAACTGTCCCAGCAGTGCCAGCACATACGGCTTATTTTGAAGGACTGTCTGAATTTACAGTTTCATTGAAATTTTCTTCTTTTCCGGAATTGTCACTGCTTCTTTGGTCTTGGCAAAACAGAAAATATGACAGGCTGCAAAAATGACACCATACAACACCGCAACCAGAAAATATCCTCGCTTATTGCTGCCGTTTCCCAGCTTAGAAATCAGAGGCAGCGTAATGATGTTGATAATCCCAATGGCGATCATCGCACTGACAGAACGAAACGTATTGATCTTCGCACGTTCTTCAATATTTTGTGTCATCGCACCGCACAACGTTCCATAGGGAATATTGACACAAGTATAACCCAAAACCAAAATGCAGTAGGTCACGGTCATATAGATGATCTTTGCCGGATCGCTCCAATCTGGATGTGCCCAGAAAGAGATCATCAGCACAATTGCAGTCAATGGAGCAGCGATCAGCAGCCAGGGACGATATCGTCCCCAGCGTGTATTTGTCCGGTCGGTCAGACTTCCAACAATCGGATCATTGATCGCATCCCAAAATCGGGAAAAAAGCATCAAAGAAGCTACCGCACTCATGCTGATTCCAAATATATCTGTATAGAAGATCATCAAAAAATTCCCGACAAACATCCAGCTAAAATTACAGCCGACATCTCCCATGCCATAGGCAAATTTACTGAGAAAGGGTATTTTGATATTTGTGTCACGCTCTTTCATTACGGCACCTCTTTTCCTTCTTATTTTTGAATGTCGATGATAACTTTCATGGTGCTTTCGCGGTTTTCATCAATGTATTCATACGCTTTCAAGTAGTCCTGAAATGCAAAATGCTTGGAAATCAGCGGTTTTAATGTAACCTTTCCCTCATTGACCAATCGAATTGCCTCCACATAATCTTCATTCCGATACATCATGGAAGTGTTCAGATCTAATTCGTGATCGTTCAGAACCGCAAGGTCGATTTTTGCCATTCCTGCAAATACAGCAACCAAAATAATGGTGCTGCCCTTTCTTGCATACTGAATTGCCTGTCCCATCGTAACATTATTTCCGGCACAGTCATAAATCACATCTGCCTTATCCAAACCAAAATTTTCAACCATTGCTTCCCCGAAATTTTTTTCCTTGGTATTGATACAGAAATCAACACCACATTCTTTTGCTTTTTGTAGTCTGAGATCACTGACATCTGTGATCATCACACTTTCTGCTCCCAGACCTTTTGCAGTTTGTGCAACCAGAATTCCGATCGGGCCTGCTCCCAATACTGCAATTTTCATGCCTTTGACATCACCGGCACGCTTGACTGCGTGTACCGCAACGGCAAGCGGTTCGATCATTGCACCTTCGTCATAAGACATTTTCTCCGGAAGAACCGTTACCTTTTTCGCATCCACTGCAAAAAATTCCGATGCCGTTCCAGTTGTCTGAAATCCCATGACCTTTAATTCTTCGCAAAGATTGTACTTGCCATGCCGGCATGGATAACACTTTCCACATACGACCTGCGGTTGAATCGTGACTTTCTGCCCGATCGAAAAGCCTGTCACGTGCTCGCCCAGTTTCACAATTTCTCCGGATACTTCATGTCCCTGTGTCACCGGATACTTGGTAAATGGATGTTTCCCATGATACACATGGATATCCGAACCACATACACCGATCTTCATGATCTTGATCAAAACCTGATCGGCTGTGATTTCCGGTACTGGTACCTCTCTGAATGTGATTTCCTTCGGATTGGTCATAACCTGCTGTAACATAATATTTTCCTCCTTATTTGTTGAATGTACTTTGAACCTCTAGTTGTTTATTAACTTTTATTAAATGTTTTATTAAAGTAATTACATTATTGTACAACCACTCTATTTTGTCAATATATGAATGCCTATTTCTACTTGTTGCACAAGTTTGATCAACTTTTTTATGCATATTTACCAACTGGATATGCATAGAATTTGCCACTGGCAACTTCTCTTGCATACTTAGATATCTATAAAACCTGCCAATTGCAGCTTCTTCCGAACATCTGACAATAAAAAAAGAGGTAAATATTCAAAGTCCGTAATCATTACGAGCCTTGAATTTCACCTCAGTTTTTCATTCTTATTCTTTTTCCTACAACATATCAAATTTATAAATGCTGTATATATTCAGAGAGGAAATGTTTTGCCGCTCCGACAGCTGATGCCTCTCTTTTATAGGAGCAATTTTTTAAGTAACGTACATCATGTTCAAAACCATTATATGCCATCACTTTTTCCCCCAGTGGTATCATATACTCTGATAAATACCCCCCGACTTCTCCTCCAAGTATGATATCTGTGTCATACGCCATTCGCAGATTGGAAATCAAAATAGCCAGATTATCCAGATACTGATTCCATTTTTCCACAGTCTTTGTATTTTTCTGCTCCACTTTTTCCATAAATTGTTCCAACGTCATTTCCTGCTCTTCATCAGTCAATGCACTGGCTGCGCAATAGGCATCTGCACACCCGGCTTTTCCGCAATAACATTTCTTTCCTCCCGGCACCAGAATCATATGTCCGAATTCTCCTGCTTTCTGATTCTGACCAGCCACCAGTTTTCCATTAATACAGAATGCGCCGCCTAATGTATTGTTGAGCGAAAGATACACAGCATCCTGATATTCATGCATATCTTCTGCCATCATCGCAGCATTTGCATCATTTGCAAAATACACCGGATAAGAAAATACCTGTTCCAGAAAGCTCAGACTGAAATTCTCCAATTGCAGTGCATGAGATTTCACAACCATTCTATTCGCCTGATCAATAATACCGGGAATCGAAATTCCGATTCCTAATATCTTTTCCCGGTCTTCTACATCCTTCAGGAAGTCCTCCACCATTTCAGCTACTTTTAAGCAATAAGATGTTTCTGTTGAAAATTTTAACCGCATCCGGATTGTTTTTTCTATTTCATACTGCATGTTCAGCAATACGATTCCCAGATGATTTGCTGTGATCACTACACCGACTGCATATTTATATGCCGGATTAATCCCTATCCGTTTTGCTTTACGACCGCCGGTAGATTCATATTCTCCTATCTCGATGACCATATTCCGGTCGATCAGTTCGTTTACATTAGAAAGCACCGTCGGCATACTTAAGCTCAGATTCTGCGCCAGTTCTGCCTTTGATGTAATTTTATTATTGATGATATAGTTTACAATTTTAGATTTTGTAATATTCTTTTTTTCATTTCGCCCTGCCATATCAGACCTCTTTTATAAATTATTTTACAAAAGTATCTTAGTCCTTTTTTGCTATTCTGTAAAGAATAAATATGTTGCTTCTAAAAAACTTTTTCCCAAGGCACAACGATATAAAACAAGCCACTGGGACAGATACCACTCTTTTTTCTCCATCCCAATGGCTCAATTTAATATTCCTATTACATCCGCTAACGAATCACAGACCCGATACGTAAGTTCCCGTATCTCCTGTGTCGGCTGCACAAGATCCGGCACCATGATCACCTGCATGCCCGCCTGATGTGCCGACAGGATTCCTCCTGGCGCATCTTCAAACGCCATACAATATTCCGGCTGTATTCCCAGACTTTCACATGCTTTCTGATAAATCTCCGGATCCGGCTTCGCTTTCTTAACCATATCTCCACAGACCACACTGTCAAAATGCGAATCTATTCCGGCCCGGATCAGATTCCCCATGGCATACTCTCTACTGGAAGATGTCGCTACTGCCATCTTATATCCTTGCGATTTTCCATAAGCCAGCAGTTCTTTTGCACCTTTTTTCAGCGGAAGACCTTCTTTATCCACAATTTTCCAGAAGTTATCCCGTGTCAGTTTTCCAAATTCTTCAAATGGAAAGTCTTCCCGGATATATTTTCTGAAATATTCATTCCGGCCTGCGCGGTTCATTCCGAGTGTGTGATAGATGACGTCCCCCATATGCGGGATTCCCAATTCATCACCTGCGATCTCCCATGAGCGCTGTACAATACGCTCAGAATCGAACAACAGACCATCCATGTCAAATATAAAAGCTTTTATATCCATTTTAGAACTCAATGCCTCTTCCAAGTGCATCCTTCAGATAATCTGCAACTTCTTCTAATTTATGTACGGCCTCCATCTTCTCTTCGAATTCATCCCCGATGGATTCCTTATTAATGAGTGCCTGCTGAATCTTCTTTACATCTTTGATTAAATTCTCTGTCATATCAAAAACCTCCCTTTTACTGTCTATCAGGAAATTTACTTTCCGATGATCGATTTACCTCAATGTATGTATCAGTATTATAACACAAAACTTTTTACTATTCTCTGAAATTATGTTACAATTTGATTAATTTTTGCAAATTATTATCTTTTTCTCAGATTTGTTCATGCATCATTCGAACGAATTCTTCCATTACACGTGTTTTATATTTGTGTGTCTTGTAATAGAAGAATACTTTTCTCTTTGCTTCTTCCCCATCTAATTTGTAGTACACCAGATTTTCAAATGTCGGGAGCTGGCTTACCAGGATATCGCTGATGAAGGTTGCTCCAAGCTGCGTAGACGAGGCCATATATGCTGTCGACTGCTGATTGAATTCCAGCACGATATTGGGCTTAAATCCGACGTTTCGGCACAGCCTGTCTCCTCTGGTTCTGGTATCATTTCCCTGTGTCAGCATAATAAACGGAAGATCTGCAAATCTCCCTAACGGAACTGCCGGATATTTCTGGTTCAGATAATTTTTATTTTTGATATTCTTATAAGAAAGCTGATACATTCCCAGTTCTTCATTTACGGCAAAATGTTTTGGAACCGCAAGTAATATATTTTCTTCGCAATATAATTCTTTATTATATAGAATACTGTCATAGTGATAATTATCAATGACAAAATCCAGCGCATTACTGCCCAGCATTTCTTCCAGTTCGGCTGTATTCCCCTCTATCAGCTGAATATGTACATCCGGAAATTTCTGATTAAATTGGGTGATCAGAGACGGTACCACATATGCGGCAAACAGCGTACTTGCTCCTACTGCAAGATTCCCCGTCTTCAGACCCGCCAGGTCATTGATGTAATTCTCTACCCGCTGTTCGATCTGGGTGATCTCCTCCGCTGCCTCAATATATACTTTTCCGACCTCTGTAAGCTGGAGCGGTGTTGTACTTCTGTCAAATAACGGTTCCCCGATAATCTCTTCAATCTTTTTGATCCTTGCACTCAAAGACGGCTGACTGATGTACAGATTCTGTGCCGCTTTGGTAAAACTTCTTTCTTTATACACTTCATAAACATATTTTTTCCATACAAACATACACGTAACCTCTCATATCCTGCTATCATCTGTTTCCTCTTTTCACATGACAGCTATAGTCAGACTCTTATAATTGTTATAACACTATAAGTATTAGATTCTCTGTCCACACGGACGTATCATTATATTAATGAAACAATTATTCCAATATGAATTTGGGGTTTATTGGAATAAAAATAAAATAATAAAAAGCGGGGAATAAAATTATGAAACCAATCGTACGCGCCGGGCGCATGAAACCAGTACACTCTGATATCCGTGGTCCATTATTCGTAGAAGCTATGAAACGCCAGAAACAGGGGATCGATATCTTAAAATTAAATACCGGGAATCCTGCAACCTTTGGCTTTGGTCTGCCTGACAGCATCAAAAACGCTCTGATGGAACACATGCAGGACGGTGTCGGCTACTGTGACTTCAAAGGAATGCCTCAGGCAAGACAGGCAATCTGTGATTATGAGACCAGTAAAGGGATCAAAGGTATCACGCCGGATGACGTATTTATCGGTAACGGTGTCAGCGAAGTTGTATCGTTCGCTTTAACACCTTTGTTAAATGATGGAGATGAAGTCTTAGTTCCTTCTCCTAGTTACTCCCTCTGGGGCAATTCCGTATATCTCGAAGACGGTAAACCGGTCTTCTATACCTGTGATGAACAGGCCAACTGGTATCCGGACATTCAGGATATCCGTTCCAAGATCACAGATAAGACAAAAGCAATCGTTATCATCAATCCGAATAACCCGACCGGTGTACTCTATCCAAAGGAACTCCTTCTTGAGATCATCCAGATTGCAAGAGAATCCGGACTTCTGATCTTTGCAGATGAAATCTATGACCGTCTCGTTATGGATGGCAAACAGCACATCTCTCTTGCTTCACTGACAGAGGATGTTCCGGTCATTACGTTAAACGGTCTGTCCAAATCACACTGTCTGTGCGGATACCGCTGCGGATGGATGGTCATCAGCGGTCCAAGAGAACTGACCGAAGATTACAGACAGGGCATCATCCAGTTAACATCTCTGCGTCTGTGCGCCAATACCATGGCACAGATCGTCATCCCTGCAGCTCTTGATGATATGGAGACACCTGCTTCTATGGTTCGGCCGGGCGGCAGAATCTATGAACAGCGTGAAGCAACCGTTCGTGAACTTGAGAAGATCGACGGTCTGTCATTTGTAAAAAATGACGCTGCATTCTATGTCTTCCCGAAACTGGACGTGAAGAAATTTAACATCACCAATGACAAGCAGTTTGCCCATGATCTGCTGGATGTCACCAATATCCTGCTCGTTCCCGGAAGTGGATTCGACTGGAAAGATCCGGATCATTTCCGTATCGTCATGCTTCCGCAGGCAGATATCTTAAGTGATGCGATTCGCCGGATGGGAACATTCCTTGACGGATATAAGCAGAAATAATATGAGCAGCAGCCATCCTTAAATAGTACATAGATAAAATACATTCCCGATAAAAATCCAATCTCTCTTTTTTCGTCGATGTTTCAGTTATCCGGGAATGTATTTTTATCTGCTTTTCACTGTATTCCAGGCTCCGACTACTTCATTTACGGTACTGACGGTCACAAATGCATGTTCATCTGTTTCGTGGATGAAAGATAATAATTTTCCATATTCATTCTTTTCTAATATCGTTACAACTTCTACATGCTCTGCATGATCCAGGCCTCCATATGCCGGATAAATCGTCGCACCTCTGCGTAATTCCCTTACAATATAATTCTGAATTTTTTCATGCTCCTTTGAAAGAATGGATACTTTCTTACGCACATGGAATCCATCACAGAACCGGTCTAATACCTGACCGTAGATCAACGTACCAACAAGACTTATTACCATTGTCTCCCGATCATATACAAAGATTGCTGCCATCGATATGAGCACACCTATGATCGTAATACTCTGTCCTATTTTAAATCCAAGATACTTATTGATCAACTTCGCAACAATATCAATTCCCCCGCTGGATGCATTCATGTTAAATAAGACGGCCTGTCCTGCGCCAACCACGATCATGAAGCATACCAGATCGATCACGATATTCCCGGACAAGGATTCCACATGCGGAGTCAGTATCTCAAAAATCCTCAGATACATCGGAAGCATAAGTGATGCAAGAACGGTCTTCACACCGAATTCCCTGCCGATAAAAATATACCCTATGACCAACAGTATCATATTTAAGACAAATGTAATTGTCGATACCGGTAACGGAATGATCTTTACCAGAACAAGAACCAGTCCTGACAGACTTCCAAGCACCAGATTATTTGGCATCATTTCATAATATACAGCTGCCGACATTAAGAACATGCCGCCCAGCATCATAATAAATTCTTTTTTTGTTATCTTCATTTCATTCTTCCTTAATTCAATATTTCCGCACAAAGATGTACTCCTCTTTTTTTGTGCAAAGAGGAGTACATCTTTCCTTCCAATGACTGCTTCAGATGATATATTTTTCTACTCTTCTCCCTCAACCAGACTATTCAGCTTCTGGTTTGCAGCAAATAACAACACGGTAAATATCAGCATGATCGCACAAATTCCGATGAATACCGGCCAGAGTACACTTGCTTTTACCGAAGCATCTGCTCCGACTCCACGGGTAATTTCACATAATGCCATCACACCAAATGCCAGTCCGACAAACAGAAATCCAAGTCCTACTTTTTTGAACATATTCATATCTCCCTGTGGACGTTCTGCAAGCTTTAATATCTTTTGTCGACAATCGTCAATGATTAAATGTAATATATCATATTTTTGTATGTTTTTCAACATATTATTTGTATTTTATATCTCTTTTTGTATTTTATGCACAACATCTGTCATTTCAAAACCTGCTGCATACTAAAAAGATCGTTACAGGCATCTCCTTACAACACATGACAAAAAAAGAAATGCCTGTGTCATTACACCAACATTTCTCTTTTTCATCCATCATTCATTTTCCCGAAATCATGCTCTCCAAGATCCCTCTACGACTTCTTTATGAAATCAGAAAGTCCAGTGAAAACTTCGTGTCTGCTTCCGTCATTCCCTGTTCTTTTAAAAGTCTGTGGATCGTACTCATATAATGATCCGACAATACCCTGCAGATTTCTTCTTTCTTCCTGCTCTTGCATGCTTCCAGCAGTTCTTTATGTATCGGATATTGTCGTGTGATTACTGCTTTTTTGTCCGATGCCAGATTATACCCCGTTACGATATTCCCATAATTCAGACTTTTCCATGCCTTATACAGACTTTTCATTCCGGTCATTCTGATCAGACAGCTGTGGAACTTATTATCATATGAAAACAGCTGATCATATTCGTCCACATCCAGATTCTTCATGCGTTCCAGGATTTCTTCCATCTCCTGCAGCGTTTCTTCCGGTATCTTTCCTCCCAGAAGACGCACTGCCATAATCTCATAATTCGCACGCATCAGATAGATTTCAAATGATTCTTCGAATGTGATCTCTTTTACGGAACATCCGGCATTTCTTACATATTCTACCAGGCCTTCGTTCTCCAGTTCGCGCAGTGCCTCTCTGATCGGCGCACGACTGGTCTGGAATTCCTTTGCGAGTTCCTGTTCGACAATCTTCTGCCCCGGCTGCAATTCCCTGTTAATGATCCGTTTTCTTATAATATCTACAATACTTTCACGTAATGTCTTGTATCCTAATTCTGTCATAACTTCTGTTATCCTGTCTTATTTTTCTAACTACTGGTTAATCTGATAATTTCCATCCGAATCAGCCTGTATATGCGATGCATAAAATGTCTCTACCGCTTTCACCATATACTCCGTGTCCTTTA
>OHVT01000498.1_pt1 | contig 18329 bp, 11 predicted proteins | sample 1579441 | NCBI WGS metagenome assembly OHVT01 (sample SAMEA3882542, study PRJEB24775) | human gut metagenome | biome: human-associated habitat; feature: intestine environment; material: feces | place: Netherlands | collected 2009/2010
CTTTGCGCCACCAACAATCTCGCCAACGCTGAAAATTTCCTGTTTTGTCGCGTCAGCGGTTTGGAGGGCTTCGAGGAAGCACTCGCTCAGATGCAGACCACATCTGCTTTCTGCTGCGTCAGCGATATAGCCGACGGCTATACCGAGTTAAACAACACACCGAGGACGCGACGAGTAAAAACCGTTTTCCTCGCCATGCGCCACGCAGCCGAAGATATGTCGGCTCGTTCGGAGTGTATGGAAACTATGCGCGAGTTGTTCCGACAATTCATGTCGAAACTCATCCTCGAAAGGGTCAGATTAGAGCAGAACTGCATCTATATCGACCCTCGAATATCGTTCAACGAGATTGACCGATATTTTTTCTCCGGCTGCGCTTGCGCATATTTCCAAATCGCCGTAGATGTCTACACCGATTTAAGATACAATGCCGATGAGTGGAAACAATGATGAACAGCTTGAAGCACGGCGTAAGTACGTCAGTGCCTTCAACAATACTATGGTTAAGATATGGCGCGAACAAATTGCCCTGCTCGGTGCGGTAGACACAGGAGCGTTGTACCGCTCAACGGTCGGCATCTCCATGACTGCCGACGGAAAGTTCATTGACATTACACTTTCACAAGCCTTCAATACATACGGCTTGTTTGTGGATTATGGTACGGGACGCAATACTCCGCGAGGAAACCCCGGGGACATTGGCAAAGCCAACGGTCGCAAACGCAAGCGTTGGTTCTCTCGCAAGTATTATGCCTCCGTGATGAACATTCAGGAATTTTATGCCGACAGCCTCGGACAAGAATTTTGTCGGGCAGTTTCCAACGCCCTCAATCCCGATATTATGCGCAGGTCAGTGACACTCTGACCTTGCTTTCTGTGTCTTTTCGTCTGTATAGTGATAGCCATAACTTTGCTGTATCAAATCAGCATCGTTATGGCTATCGATACAAAATCAATATCCCAACTCATTACTGAGTTTCGCGCCTTGAAAGCCAAGGACGCAATCACTCCCGAATCGCTCGGCTATATTCTGCAACGTCTTGCAGACCTTATAGCCACCGCAGGTACTTCCGATACCGTCGATACTATCAAGAAATTGCTTGACGGCTTCAAAGCAGCCGGTCAAGCACTCGTTTCTATTCAACAAGGGCAAGCCGACCGCAACCATATTCTGGCCAACATCAAGACCGTTGACCTTGCCAACGGCTCAATCGGCACTTATACCAACAATCTTTTCATACAACAGGCCACGACCGAACGAGCCGGAGCGATGCGAGCGCAGCAGGTTATCGACCTTAACAACGCTCGCAAGGCTATCTCCGAAATTAGCAAATTGCTTGATGAAATTCAAGCCAAACTCGGTATGACCGAAGACTCGAAAGGACTTTATAATACTGCCCAAATCTCGGTTGTCACCGAGAATGGGCGACTCCGTCTGTTAGGTGCACACCAGCTTGTGGCCGACGGATATGTGCCATATCTCTTTCGGAACACGCGCAAGCGCAATCAGTGGGGCGACAAAGTAGCCATTGCGGCAGGTGAACCACGGAAAAAGTATTGCGACAAGCGCAAAGGGTGGAATCTGTTCGGTTCGTGCTATACGGTCAAAATCGACACAGGAAATTATCTGATGTTCAGCGCCAACTCACATATTCATTATTGCGAACCGGCAAACGCATACGCATACACGCCCGAAACCATCATAAAGACTTTCAAACGCAGGGATGGCACACCGTTCGTTGCGTGGGGGCGTTCCTGTGTCTGTATGCTCGACCCCAAGAACGCAAAGAAACATCGGATGTTGCGTTTCCGCTTCGCTATCGGCTTCGCCAAACAAATCTTGCCGGGACGCTCGCGCATCTCAATCGCCAACCTCGTAAGCTCGCTTGCCGAGTTCTCAATCGTATATAATCCGGCAATGGAAACATGGCACTTCTCACGATAACACATACCCCTATAAAAAAGATAGCCCGGAGCTTGCGCTTCGGGGACTGCTATCTCATAAACGGCTCACATGATAGCCCGGAGGAAACCTACTGGGACTGCTATCCGGAATACTGCGACGCCGATAGCCCATAAGGAGATGCTATCTCGCATACCTGAGAGGTGTACATTTTTCTTAGCTTGGCTTTACTTCGTTGAGAGGTGTCCGGGTTGATTAGCTTGTCTTCACTTACTATCGCAAAATTAGCAATAATATCTCACATACACAATATATTACAATGGAAATTCGCAAACATAAACCAACAATCACGCTCCTTTCCGCTATTTTTCTTATCGTGGTCGGATGCGGCCTATTGGTAGCAGGTTTTATTGTGCCACCGCCCGGCGAAATCCACGACTCCGTCCTCGTGGCTTTTGGCGAAATTCTCACTTTCGCGGGCGCGGTTTTCGGCATGAAATATCATTATCAGTATAACACCAACAACACCAAATCACATGAGGAAAATTAACGAAATCATCGTCCATTGCGCCGCTACGCAGGAGGGCAAGGACTTCACCGTCCAACAGATTGACAGCTGGCATCGTCAGCGCGGTTTCCGCTGCATCGGCTATCATTATGTAATCTATCGCGATGGCTCGGTTCATTGTGGCAGACCTGAGAGTCAGGTCGGCGCACACTGCACGGGTCATAACGCAAACTCTATCGGAGTTTGCTACATCGGAGGCTGTGCCGCAGACGGCAAGACCCCGAAAGATACACGGACAGACGCTCAAAAGGCTGCACTTTTGAAGCTGCTTCGTGAGTTAAAGGCAAAATACACGGTAGCCGCTATTCACGGCCACCGCGATTTTGCTAACAAAGCCTGTCCGTCATTCGACGCTACCAAAGAGTATAAAGACCTATGAAACGCTATCGCCATTCCTATCTGCTCTTTGCTCTCGCCGCAACCGCCTTTTTGGTCGGTTGCCGCTCCCACAAAGAGATCGTCAATGATACCTCGCTGTCGGTTGACAGCGTCGCCCGGTCTGAGCATCACCGCACAACAGCGGTGATTGACTCACTCGTAAGGAATATTGATTTTAGCTTCGATACCCTGAAAATCAATATCGAGCGTCCATCTGCCGTCTGCGACAAGCCGGAGGTTATTCGCCTGAAGGCAGTTCGTGGGCGCGTTATAGACCGGCGGCGTGTTCATAGAGACAGCGTCGAAGCCTTCAATCGGCTTGATACGGTGGCGTATCATCAAGCAGCCGCCGAGACTTCGACAGAACACACCGCCACAACACGCCTCTATAATCCGCCTGACGGCACTCTGTTAATCGGCCTTGCCATTATCATTATAGCCGTTGGCTACATCTTATATATACGCACACGCGCGTAAGGCAGTTTATTTTTCCACAAGCGAGTTGTCCGAGAGGATGGCTCGTTTGTTGTTTGCATACGTTGATTATTCTTCCCACCCGAAGCGGCTTATGCTGATGTCTTGGACTATCTGCGTTCAATCATCCGCTTCCGTCCTGTGCATCTTCAAGCCCGAACATCGCTGTTCACGGGTCGTGCCTCCCTGTGAATAGCGACCGCTTCGGTATTCGGGTCAATAGATTGCGCCCTCCGTCTTGCCATTCGCTTAATCCCGACACCGCTCCTGCGTCACGGTGCCGGGTCGCTACTGTCTGCACCTATGGTTACAAACTATCTTTGACGGCTACGTTACAGCTTTCGCCGCCACCCCTCCTTTGTCGGGGTGGTGGCACGCTTCCACTCCGCTGTCAACTCGAAACCTCCGCTTGTTTTTCCGGCTCTCGATGCCTGGCCGCTGCGCTCCCTCATTTTCTCCGAAGCCCTTAACATCACTGACAGCCGCTTCTCCCACCCATAGAGGAGAACGTATGCACGGTGTTACGCCTATCGGCAGAAAGTGGATTATTCGCTCAGGGCGCGTCGGTTTACCGTTCATTCCGCCACGAGCTGCGAGGTTCATTCCGTCTATGCCCGAGCAGCCTGCGGTTCACGGCACGAGGGGACGGCTATCTCTCAAACGCAAGCATTTAAGAGAAAGCCTGTCGCTCCATTGCATTGCACGACACCCCTTGTGCTGTTTGCTCCGGCAACGTCTACATTTCCCTTTTGCTTCTCGTCAGTTCCATTCGCCCAAAACCGACACAAGCCCTGCGCACCTTGATTATACGCCCACCCCGGACCCCGATGCACGGTGCGACGATGCACTAACTCCACTACGGCAGTCGGCCAACCACTTCACTCACTCCGAGTTTGCCTACGGATTAGGGCAAGGGCAGGTCGGCACACTGTTATAGGACAAGCCTACAACAAAGTGCCTGTCGCTCCACTGCGTTGCACGACACCTGCCATTTGCTCTAATCCTGATGTAGGCACTCCGAGTTCCCTCCGTTCCTTTGGCTGGCTCACCTCCGTTACGCACAGCATCGTCATCACCGCACATCGCCACATTAAACGCTCACAAGTGAGCAAAGCGGTGGCTGTCGCAAAGGTCAATTTCCACGATGCGGAAATTAGACCTTCACGGCAACGATTTTACCGCCCGTTCTGCATATAGCGGTGGGGGTCAAAAGCTGTTAAGAAATTGCAAATCAGCGCGGTGGGGGATGTGCAAAGCCCCTACGGAGGCAAGCCTCCGTAACCTCCAAAGTCCTCATTCTTCGGACTTATCATCTCGCAAGCCGCTACAAATCGAAGATTTTTGTAGAGCGGACACCTCGCGAGATGCCAAATTTGCCTGACAGTCAAATTTTTAAGGCTTGATTTCGACGGGACCCATCGGCAAGTGTGCCGCCCATCAAAATCAAGGTCGGTTCGTTCCTTCCCGACACCCTCCCGTCAAGGCAGTTCCTCCTATGACAGTACACCCTTTTTCCGTCTTTTCCAGTATGAAAAGCCGTAGCGATATTTGCAGGGAACACCTACAAAATCGCATTAAACAAGGAATTATGGCAAATTATACATCTACCGCCAATGTCGTTCTCTCCGTGAACGGCAAACAGGCTCAGCAGATGCTTTCTTCTTTGGAAAAAGATGCAAAGCGTTTGGAAAAGCAGATTGAAAAAGCCGCAAAAGCAGGGGACAAAGCCACGATGAAAAAACTTCAGCGTGAACTCAATGCCACCCAACGGACTATGGAGCAGTTGAAAGGCTCTGCCGCCACCTGCGAGCAAGTCCTACATCGGCTCGACAAGGCGACACCTCGGGAGCTGAACAAGACATTGAAGCAGTTGAAGAACGAGCTGAACGGCATCGAGCGAGGCACTGCCGCTTGGGATGCGCAGATAGAGAAGATTAAGGCGGTCAAGAGAGAGATTGACAACGTAAACTCCGCTATGCGTGAGCAAGAATCACTCTCTGACCGCGTCATGAACTGGATTAACAAGTGGCAGATGGCTCTCCTCGCTGTCGGTGCCGCCATTACGGGATTGGTAATGGCAGGGCGCAAAGCCGTGTCTGCATACGCGGAAATGGAGCAAGAGATGGCTAATGTCCGCAAGTTTACGGGTATGTCTGCCGAGGAAGTCGGTGCGCTCAACGAGGAGTTCAAGATGATAGACACCCGTACATCGAGAGAGGAACTGAACCAACTCGCCCAGGAAGCCGGACGACTCGGCAAATCCTCACAAGAAGATGTCCTCGGTTTTGTCCGCGCAGCCGACAAAATCAATGTCGCACTCGACGACCTCGGAAGCGGTGCCACGCTGACACTCTCCAAACTGACAGGTATCTTCGGAGATGAGAAGCGGCTCGGCACCGAGAAAGCCCTGCTGTCGGTCGGTTCTGTGATAAACGAGTTATCGCAGAACTGTTCCGCCTCCGCTCCATATATCGCCGAGTTCGCATCGCGAATGGGTGGCGTAGGAGCGCAAGCCGGCATGACCGTACAGCAGATTATGGGCTTCGCCGCAGTTCTCGACACCAACAATCAGAAATTGGAGGCATCCAGTACAGCATTGAGTCAAGTAATCGTGCGCATCTATCAAGACCCTGCCAAGTATGCCAAGGTCGCAGGTATGGACGTGCAGAAGTTCTCCAAGTTGGTAAAAACGGATATGAATACCGCACTGATTGAGTTTCTTTCGACACTCAAAAAGGCGGGCAGTATGGATGTTCTCTCTCCGATGTTCAAGGATATGGGCGAGAACGGCTCGCGAGCCATATCCGCACTCTCGACACTCGCCAACAATATCGACGAGGTCAAGAGCCAGCAGCTTGTCGCCAACGAAGCCTTCGCCGAAGCGGTTTCTATCGACAAGGAGTTCGAGGTGCAGAACAATACCGTTCAGGCACAACTTGACAAAGCGAAGAACCGCGTCCACGAACTTGCCGTGGAGCTCGGAGAAAAATTACAGCCCGTGATGCGACTCGTCATTTCTTCTTCGACAATCGCCCTTAAAGCCCTCTCGGCTATGGTCGATTTCTTTATCAAGTACCGCAAGGAGATAATAGCCGGTGTAACCGCCATTGCCGCCTACAACGCCATTATGATAGTCTACCGCTATCATACCGTCATGGCAACTAAGGCGACAACGCTCTTTCATGGAGCGATGCGACTTGTCAGAATGATTTTACCTGCCGTCCGCCTTCTGTTCACTCCGTTGGTAAATGCCGTGCAGTATTTCACCAACGGCTTGCAGGTGAACTATGCCATGCAGGAGCGATGGCGCAAGTCTATGGCGGCAATGAAATTCTCCAACTGGGTAGGACTGGTGCTTGCCCTCGGTGCAGCGATCTACGCCCTCGCCAACCGTTGGAAGACAGCACGAGAGGAAGCGGAGAAAGCGCGTAAGGAACAGGAGGAATACCAAAAGTCGCTTACCGACCTCGATGAAGCCTCGGCAGAATACTCCCATAAGGAGATTGCGCGACTTGACGCTCTATATAAGGCAGCCACTGATGAGAAGAAGTCTAAGGATGAGCGCAGAAAAGCAGCCGAGCAGTTACAGGCACTCTATCCCGACTACTTCAAGAATCTATCTACCGAGGAGATTATGGTCGGCAATGCGCGTGTCGCCTACGACAAACTGCGCAATTCTATCATCGAGGTTGCCCGTGCAAGAGCAGCCGCAGAGAAGATTGTTCAGAATGAGAAAGAACTTCTCACACTCGAACAACAGGCTCCGGGTCTTAAATCCAAGCGCGACAAGGACAAGGCGACACACGATGCCGCCGTCAGAGATTGGGAGAACGCCCGTGAAATGGAGAGCTATCAGAACTACACCAACTCAACCGATGCAGCAGCAGGTAATCTGGTGAATGTCGCACCGTATGCCCGAAAGGTTGCGTCTACGGGTCAGACCTACAACGCTTCCGAGGCGGCATATCAAGCCAACCTGCGCAAACAGCGTCAGCTCAACGAAGCCAACGAATATCTCCGCAAGAAATACGAAATTTCTGCGGATACCCTTGCTGAGCCGGAAACACCCAACGTGCCTATTACCTATACCGGCGGAGGTGGTTCGGGGAGTGGTAGCGGTTCGGGTACTACTGACAAGTTCGCCAAAGAAAAAGACTGGCGCGAACAGGAAGAAGCATCCGCTCGTATCGCCTACGCCACCGGCGAGACCGACTACATCGCCCACACCAAACGTATGGACGAAATAGCGGTAGAGTTCCACGAGCGGCAGTTGCAGCACACCGATCTCACGGAAACGGAGCGACTGAAGAGTGGCGCGAAGCACAGCGCAAGCAACAGGAGCATATCGATGAACAGACCATCGACGAGGAAAACAACCGCTATAACACGCATCTTGCCGAGTTGAAGCAGTTTTACATTGACGGCTCTATCTCCAAGGAAACCTACGACCTCAAAACCGAGGAAGCCGAAATCGAGCATCAGCGCAAAATTGTGGCTCTCGCCAAGGAGGGAAGCAAGGAGCGACTCCAAGCCGAGCAGCAGCTCCAGTCTCTGTTGATCGCGCAGATGCAGCGCAAGCAACAGGAGACTGAAAGGCTCGAAGCCAAGTATGCTGCCATGAAAAAAGATTACTTCGGCGACAATCCGCAAGAGGCACAGGCAAAACTCGATGCCGACCTCGCCATGTTGAAAATAGTCTACGACCGCGAACTTGCCGCAGCCGGTGACAATGCCGCTGAAAAACTCCGCATAGATGAAGCCTACGAGAAAGCGAAGCTCGCCCTCAAAAAGAAGTACGGACTTTTTGCCGAGGAGGACACTCGCAACGCTATGGAAAAGGGTATCGCCGATTCTATCGAATGGCTCAACTCTGATGGAGGAAAGGCTCTGACCGGGACGCTCGACACGCTCACTTCGGGTATGTCGGCCATCTTCTCGCAGCTTTCCTCCATGATGCAGGCTGAACTCGAAATGCAGACCGCTGAAATTAACAAGCGGTATGATGCCGAAATCTCCCGTGCCGAGGGTAACTCATACAAGGTGAAGAAACTGGAACGCGACAAGGAAAAGGAGATAGCCAAAGCCAAGAAGGAGGCAAACCGCAAGATGTTCGCCATGCAAGTGATACAGGCAGTAGCGCAGACCGCCACCAACGCCCTGAACGCCTACGGCTCGGCAGCGGCTATCCCGGTGGTCGGCTACATCCTTGCACCTATTGCAGCAGCTATGGCAGTGGCCGCAGGTGCTATACAGATTGCAGCCATCAAGAAACAGCAACAGCAATCCGAGGCTACGGGGTATGAATCAGGCGGCTTTACTCCGAAAGGTAAATCCGATGAAGTGGCAGGTGTTGTTCACAAAGGGGAATGGGTCGCCTCGCAGCGACTTGTCAATAATCCCCGAACCCGCCCATTGTTGGAGGCTTTGGACTATGCGCAGCGAACCAACACTATCGGCTCTATAACTGCCGCCGATGTGTCGCGCACGATTACTGCACCGGCAGTAATAGCAGCACAGCCACAAGCCCCAACCGTGGTGAACAACACTACCTATAATCAGTCCTCGCAGACTGATGAACGGCTTTATGCTACACTTGACCGCCTCGACACAAGGCTCAACGAGCCATTTGTGACGGTGAACACCGTAACAGGCGACCACGGTATGCAGAAAGCACAGGACGACTACGACAGACTGATGAAAAATAAATCTCCAAAGTCACGAAAATAACACAGGTAATTATGCAGATATATGTAAACAATCAACTCGCAGCCTTGAAGAAAGGCACATCGTTTGAGTATGTTTCCGAAAACCGTATGTTCTCCGGCTCGGACGGTTATACGCTCACTATAACCTTTCCACTCCGAGGCTGTCCTCAGAACATCGCCATTTTCGGGAACATCAATCGTGCAGACGTTATCGCCCAAAAGGTGATATACGACTGCGAGATACGCGACCGGGGCTTCTACAAGTTCGGTTCCATAACCGTCACGGAAATAAGCGAGGTGGAAGTCAAAACACAATTCCTGGAGGGGCGAAGCGAACAGAATTTTGACAAGACTTTCGATAAGGTCTACATCAACGAACTTGATCTCGGCTCGGCTTCCGGCTGTGACGGCAGTACCCCGGACAAGGCCTGGAATCCCGAACTTAACGGAATGAAGTGCGTGGCCCTGCCTTGGGTCAATGACGCTTCGGGAAATATCCAGAACCTTTGCGACTACAATCCGGCCACCAATAGCGGTCCGGCTTATTGGACGTGGAATGCAGAATGCCGTGGACGCTCTTGGCAGCCCTATCTCCTCTATATCACCAAGAAGATATGTGAGGCGGTCGGTTACTCCTGCGACTTCTCACAGTTGGAAGAGGTAGAGGAATACAGGTATCTCCTTATCTGCAACACGCTCCCTTATGCCTGGGGGACAGGCGGCTTCGCACGTGCCCTGCCACATTGGACGGTGGCGGAATACTTCGAGAAACTGGAACTGTTCTTAGGCGGAGAGTTCACTCTCAACCACCGCGCCAAAACCATTGACTTCACTTTTACCGATACGGTATTGGCAGACACGAAACCGGTTGTGCTTGACAACATCGTGGACGAGTATTCCACAGAAGTAACGGTCGAGGATGGCAGATGCGAGTACATGGAAGCCAAGAATCTTGTCTACAAGGAGTGCGACCACGAAATGTGGAAGTTCTACTCATGCGACTGGTTTATAAAGGCATGGAAATCCGATGCTGTCAGATATGCTTCCATGAATGACCTTCTTGCAGAAAACCGGCAGCTTGCCACCTGGGACGGACAGTCACGTAGGGGAGAAAAGACCAACCGCAACAGACTGCTCTATGCCGAGAACATTGATACTTATTTCATCGTGCGTGCCGTTTCCAAAACGCTGGTAGAGAAACGTAGCGGATGGATGCCTAACCTCTACTCCTATAAAATGGAACTACGGCCTGTCAATCTCTTTGGCGGTCGCATCGTGGACGACAGCGAGGACGCGGAGCAGGTGGAGATAGAGTTCGTACCGGCATGGATAGACGACACCGAGGAGAAATACGGCAGGGTGTTGTTCCTCTCTTTCTCCGGCTATGACGAGAACGACAGCACGGGAACATCCTACTCGCGTGACCCCGCAGAGCGAAAAAAGGAAATAGATGCCACATTATACCAGCCTTATTCCTATCAGTCGCTCACCGCAGGGGAGCGGACGAAGACGGCCGAATACTACAATATGATATATGTGGCATGGTGGGATGGGGCTGCGGATGCCGCCTATGAAGGCAAGCTGCCGCACCCATACGCAGAGAACATAGAAGTCTTGCCGGACTGGTCGCACTACCGCAATATCCACTTCTCCATGCGCCTGAATCACGGACACATCTTCCGCCGCCATAACATACACCCGATAGAGGCCAAACAGAAGACTACGTTCAAGTTCATTTCCGATTCTATCCCCAATCCCCGTGCCGTGTTCTTCATCCGTGGCAAACGCTATATCTGTGAAAAACTAACTGCGACATTCACGGAGAACGGAATGTCGCAGCTCATCAAAGGCGTGTTCTATCCGATTAAGGATGATTAAGCAATCTTTCTCGGTCTACCTCGCTTCTTCGCAGGTGCTTCCATCTTAGTGCCGCCGTAAAGTACCCAGTCGAGGACTTTGCGGTTGGCTTCATCTACCTTTCTTCGGTCAAAGTCAATGTAAATGTCGGTAACGGTATTGCCTCCGTGACCGAGTGCAGCCGCTATGGTTTCCTTTGGAATGTCAAGGCTTGCGGCTATGGTCGCCCAAGTGTGACGTGCCCAATAGGTAGAGAGCTCCGGGCAGATAGCATGGTGAGTTTTCTTTCCGCCAAGTCCGCTACGATCGCAGTCACCAATCTTGCGCAGGGCATTGTTGGTCTGCCGTACATATTGCAGATAATCCTTGCGCCCGTCCATGATTGAGAGAAGATGATCCGTTCCGGCATACTTCTCAATCAGCACCCTTTCCTCCGGCTCTACCTTCATTGAATAAAGGCGGGCCGTCTTGTGTCGGTTGAAAACGATGCGCCCCTCGCGCATATCGCTCCTTTTCAGGTTCAGCATATCAGCGAAGTTGATACCCATAAGCATAAATGAGAGCTTGAACATATCGCGATATTGTTCCTGCCAGTCCTCAATAGGATAGGTGAACACCTGACGAAGCACCGCCACGGACAGGCTGCGCTTGTCGGTCTTTACCGTCTTAATCTTGAAACGACGGAAAGGATAGTTAGCCGTCAGCTCCTCATCTATTGCATAGTTGAAGATGGCGCGTAGGTTGCGGAAATGGAGGGCGCGAGCATTAGGCGAGGGGTTGCTCTCGGCAAGATAATTGTCAAAAGCAGTGAGCCAAGCCTTGTTCACCTCATCAAGGATGTTGGTCTGCCCTTTGCTGACGAAAGTTTCGATATGCTTCACTGTGCGCTCGTAGGTGAGGCGTGTAGACTCTTTCTTCAGCGCGGTAAAGCGTTTCGCCACCTCCAACAAACCGTTAGCTGCTTTTTCTTCCTCAATCGCAGCTTTCTCTGCCTCTATCTTTTCCTCTACCTTTTCCGGGAAAAGAGCAGCTTCAAGGTCTGCGTAGATAGTTGCTCCGTCGCTATTCAGTCCATAGTGGCGCAGAATCACACCCTCCGCAGCAGAGCGGAAGAATTGCAGACGCTGATTGATGTGTCGGTGATTTTTTTCTTTCGAGGTGACAAGGCATTGTTCAGCATCCCAATTTTCGGGATGAATCTTGATGCCAAGAGCCGCTTGTTTGCGGAATCCTTTGTGAATGAAGGACAGCATTACCTTGTTAGAGCCATCCTTTCTTTCTCGCATGTCGAGGACAAATTTAATTTTAGCCATCGGTCAACTAAGTGCCTCGATGCCTACTTTGGTTCAAAGTGCTTGCAGATTTGCTTGTAAAAGTGCTTGCAGATTTGCTTGCAGATTTTTGCGACTATCTACTACAAAATGCACCAAAATGCGACATTCAAGGTCTTTTTTTTTACCGAGAGCGAGCCGATTTTGCTTAAAAAAACAACGCTGATATTCGACTTTAGTTGTTGAATATCAGCGAGTTCTTACTTTGTGGTGCCACCAGGAATCGAACCGGGGACACAAGGATTTTCAGTCCTTTGCTCTACCAACTGAGCTATGGCACCTTGCGTTTGTTTGCGAGTGCAAAGGTATTGCAAATTTTATTACTGTGCAAATTTTTTTGATAAAATTTTTGCGCATAAATAAAGGGGAGATAGCAAAAAAGGCTGCATCTCGTTGAGATACAGCCTTTTCTTTGATGCTCTGTGGATTTTATTTTTTCAAAATCACTTTGGTTGTAGTCACGTTTTCACCAGAAACGACGCGCACGATGTATACGCCTTCAGGATTTCCTGCGATGTCGATTGTGCTGTCGTTGCCGAAGCGAGCCACAACGGCGCCAGCCACATTGAGCACGTCAACACGGTCGTAGGCACCGTCGATGTTGAGGATGCCTGTCGTCGGGTTCGGGTACACGCGGTTTGAGCCGTTTGCCACAACGCTTACCGCAGAGCCGTCGGTTACGACAAACTCCGTTTCAACCAGCGGAGAAGCCTCCGTGTGGAACAACGCTTTCACGCCGGCGCGGTGTGTGCCGTTCTGCAGCTTGTCGAATGTAAATGAGCGTTCAGCCTGTTCCGCCACCTTGTTGCCGTCGAGGTAAACCTCAAATTTGAGGTCGCCACGGATGTTGTCGGGGTCAACGCCGTCAGGCAGCTCGTAGCCGACAAACACATCGTCGACCATCATGAACAGCAGATAGTCGGAAATGCAGTTGATAGCCACATATTTTGCTTCGGCAGGCACTGTGTAGCGATACTCTGTCCATTCGCCCATAGGGAGCTCCACAGGATTCTCGCCGTTGAGCCATGTGAAATTGTCGGCGGCTTTGCCTGTTGTCGAGTATCCTGCGTTCATCTTCTCTCGGCCGTAGTCTTCGTTGAAGCTCTTTGCGAAGAATTTCAATGTGAAATCCTTTGCAAACGACAATTCGGGGGAAATGATGAAGTCGTTGTTGTAGACGCTGCTGTTTTCCTTTGCAAACGAGGCGAGGAACTGCTTTCCGCTGTGCGGACGGATGCCCTCGTTGATTACTCCGAGCACAGGGTCGGTCTCATACGGATTGAACACCTGGAATGCCATTTCCGCGCCGGCGTTAGGATAATTCACGCCGTCGATAGGAATTGTGGCAGTGTGGCTGTCGTCGATATATGTCCAACCGATGGTTCCCGGCGAGTTGACGGCGAATGCCTCATGGCCTTCAAAGTCGTCAAACAGATAGTTCGGCGTGTTCCATACAAACTTGCGCTGGCCCGCAGTGCTTGTCTTCGACACCTCGAGTCCGAACGGATCCACTCGGTATTCGTCAAGAACGGCGTTGACAGTCGCTGTCTCGCCCTTTGTGGCGTCGTGCTCGGCGGCAAATGTCGTAAATCCGGGCTTGCTTACCGTCACCTTGTACACGTCGCGCCAAATCTCGCCAAGCGACAGTTTGCCGTCGGCGCCCACGGTTCCGGTATACTCGTTTCCAAACGTCTGACCCTTCAGAGCCACAGCGGCGCCGTCAGCCTCGTTTGTAGGAGTGGATGTGCTTACGACAACGTTGAGCGGCAACGTCATGTTGCAGTATTCCACAGCCGACAGACGCGCGTCAGAAACGTCGTTGTCGCCATACACGGCCTTTACGGCATAGCGGTAGCCTCCATAAGGGAGCGTAGCCCATTGCGCGTCGGCAAGAGTGCGTTCAGCCAATGGCGCATCGGAGAGTTTTGTCCATTTTGTCTGGTCGTCGGCGTCGGTGTCGGCAAGGCGGTACACCTCATATTTCGGAGCAGCCACCTGAGGCAGCCCGGCGTCGGCTACAGCCACGCCGGTGGCGCGGATCATGAGCGGACGGTTGATGTTGTGCTCCTCGACATAGGTGAATACACCAGTCTTATAGTCGTCGCTGAAGCAGCTTTCGCGCTCTGCGAACGGATATTCATCGGTAGCCTCAGCGATGCCCAGTCCGGCATGTCCCTCGGCGCTTATTGCAAGCATATATCCGCGCGGTGCCGTCAGCTCGGTCGGGAACACAAACGTGTTCCACTCATTGTCGACGTTGGCAACGTTCTCGCGGCTGAACAGCACGGTTGAGGTGGGATTGCCGTCGGTGTCGAGGTCGAACACAAAGATGTTGACAGACTTATGCTCCTGCAGGTATTTGTCGGTAAACCACGACATCGACGACAGAATTGCCGGAGTGCGGTAAACGGCTCCATAAACGCTGTTTTTCGTGCCGTTGATGTTGCCGAGACGACCGTCGTAGATGCCGCTGTCGTGGCGATATTCAGTGAAGTCGGCAGGCGTTTCCCAAGTCACGTTTGCAACGCTCTTGGTCGACGTTACAGTGACTTTCGCAGGCGACAGGCGTTTTGCTGTCATAGCCACATCGCCGAGAGCGACGGTGTTTGACTCTGTCAAGACGATTTCTTTCTCTGCGTCGTCCATCATGTAGCGGTGGATGCTGACTGTCACTTTGTCGATGGCTGCCAGCTGCTGGAATGAGAATGTGCCGTCGGCGGCAGAAACCGTTGTGACGGTAGAGTAGCCCTTGGCGGTGACGGAGCCTCCCTCAATCGGGTTGCCGTCCTCGCTCACGAGGCATCCGCTGATGTCCACGTTGCGCAATTTCTGAATCTCAACCGGCAGGATGGTTGTCTTACCCGCCTCAATATTAACCTTTATAGTTTTTGAGGTATAGCCGTCGGCTTGAATGAGGACGTCATATTCGCCGGCTTCGATTTCGCCGAAGTCAAACGAGCCGTCGGCTTCGGTGATGCTTGAAATCTTAAGACTCTCGATATACACCACCGCATTCCCGATAGGGTTGGTGCCGTCGGTCACCGTGCCCTTCAGCACACCGTTTGTCACTGCCGTGAGCTCCACGTCGGTGACATAGAGAATATATCCGTCGGGAGCCTGCGAATGGCAGTAGAAACCGATGTTGTAGTTGCCGTCGGCGGCAATTGCCGGGAATGTCACCTCATACTGATGCATGTCGTAGGTTGCTACCTCGAAGTCGCCGAGTTTGGTTGTCATCGCCTCCACTGTCTTGCCCTGACCGAGATACACAGCCACGTGTTCGGGGTATGACTCGTCGTATGATTTTGCGTTGAAGCGCAGACGATACTGCACTCCGGCGTTCAAGGCGATTGGCGAAGAAATCAACCAGTCGTCGGCAGATGTCTCATAATCCTCGTTGGCATAATATTTGGCGGCGGCAAGCGTAGTCTCGCGCTCCCAAGTGTAGTGGTCGTCGTTGGCGTCGATCACTGTCCACAATCCGAAATCGCCGTCGGTCTTGAACGAGCAGGTGTAGGGCACGGTGATTGCCGGACCGGCAGCCACCCCGTTGGTTTTCGCCTTTCCGCCATTTCCGTCGGCAGTGTAAGCCTCGATTTCGTAAGAATAAGTGTCCAGTTTATCAACGGTGTCGGTGCATGACGTAGCCGTCAGATTTTCAGCGACCATAGAGCCGTCGGTCAGTCGCTTCACGCGGTAGCGCAGCGACGCCTGGTCAATCCATCCTCCGTTTTGTCCGGCAGTCGGAGCCGTCCATTCCACTTTAAGCGTAGTGTCGTCAATCTTCGACACGGTTGCCCCTGTAGGAGCCACCGGCGTGCCGTGTCCGATGTATGCGGTCTGTTCCGCAGGCTCGCCGTTGCCCTCGGCATTTACGGCAAACACTTTGTATTCGTGGCGGCCGCTTGTAGGCACATTCGCGTCGGTCCATGACGACTGCGCGCCAGGAGCGGCGTCGGTCACGGAGCCCGCCAAAGAGTTGTCGCGGAAGATGTCGACACGGGTTATCGTAGTGTTGCCCTTCTTGTCGTAAGTCTGAGTGGGGTTTGTCCACGAAAGCGTTGCGCTCAGCGCGCCCTCGGCAGCCGGAGTGACAGTCAGACCCTCGACAGCGGCTGGAGCCTTGTCGGCAGTGCGCACAAACGGGATGTGGAGGCCCACCACCTGCGCGTTTTCGCTGATTGTGCCGGTGCGTTCAGAGTTGCCGTTGGCAATGTTCACAACCGTCAGGAATCCCTCCTCGTAGATTGTGTTGGCTGCCCAATACAGCGTTTCGGTGCTGTGGTCGAACTCCATTGACTGGAAATATTCCGCCGGCTCCTCATAAGTGTAGCCAATCGACTCGAGGTCGCCGTTTGTCTTGTTTATCTTGTAGAGATATCCGTCGTCGCCCTTTATGGCATACAGCTGTCCGTCGTAGGAGCATGCAAGAGCCACAAACTTCTCGGCGAGCGTTGCCACATTCTGCACGTCGCCGTTTGTGAGGTTTACGGTTACAAGCGTCGATACCGTAGACGAGCCCACGTTTGCAAGGGCATACATGGTCTGGGTCGAATAGTCGAACGTCATGTCGGCAAACAATGCGTTCAGGCGGCTGTAGTCGGCGATTCTGGTAAACGCTCCGGTTGTCAGGTTCACCGTGCCGAAATCAACAGGCGCGGCATAGTCGCCCGGAGTGTAGCGGTAAACGTAGTAGACACCGTTGGCTGCCGCACCGGCGCATGCTTGATGCTCTGCGTCAAACGGAAACAGCACGTCGACCGTCGATGGGTCGCCGGCATTGAAGCGGCAAACACCATACTGCTGGTCGCTCGGCGCATGCTCCACATAGCGCAGCCATCCGTAGACCGTCGGCGACTTGTCGGCGTCGGCTTTGGCAACCTGACGGGCAGGCGCAGTGCGCTCTTTCTTGATGCTTTTGCCTGTGCGCTCTATCACAGATGAAGTGGCGGCCGTTGCCCCCACAGCAAGTGTCAGCACGGCGAAAAGCACGAATAACAATTTCTTTTTCATTGAAATCTTTGTTGATTGTTGCTGATTAGAAAAAACTCGGACACTGCCCTGAAACAGATTTCATGGTCAGCGTCCGATTTTATAGTATCTGATTGATTGACACCTATGTTACACTGTGAGGATTTCCTTTTCCTTTGCCGCGAAAACCTCGTCGATTTTCTTCATATAGTTGTCGTGGATTTTCTGCACTTTTGCCTCTGCGTCTTTCTCGACATCTTCAGGCATACCGTTTTTCACGGCTTTCTTCAGACCGTCGATTGCGTCGCGGCGGGCGTTGCGCACAGAAATCTTGGCCTGCTCGGCCTCTCCCTTCGACTGCTTTACAAGAGCCTTGCGGCGCTCTTCGGTCAATGGAGGAATCGACAGGCGTATCACCTCACCGTTGTTTTCCGGAGTGATTCCTATCTCAGAATTGATGATGGCTTTCTCAATCTCCTTAAACATTGATTTCTCCCACGGGGTAATCACGATTGTGCGTGCGTCGGGCACTGAGATGTTTGCCACATTGGAAACCGGCGCAGCGCTTCCGTAATAATCCACTTTGACACCGTCGAGAATTTTTGGGTTGGCCTTGCCGGCACGGATGTGGGCGAGTGTCTCGTCGAGATACTCAACTGCCATCTCCATCTTTTCCTCAGCAGGCTTGATGTAAGTGTTGACGTCGTTCATTTTTTGATTGTTGTTTTATTGTTTTTAAATTTTTATTTCTGATAAACCAATGTGCCGATAGGCTCTCCCTCAATCACTTTCTTGAGGTTGCCTTTGGTGTCCATGTCAAACACCACGATCGGCAGATTGTTCTCCTTGCACATCACGGTTGCCGTGAGGTCCATCACCTTCAAGCCGCGCTCGTAGATCTCATCGTAGGTGATTTCGGTAAACTTCTTGGCTGAAGGGTCTTTTTCAGGGTCGGCGGTGTAGATGCCGTCCACACGGGTACCTTTCAGCATGACATCCGCCTCGATCTCGATACCTCTCAAGGAAGATCCGGTATCCGTAGTAAAGAACGGATTACCCGTACCGCCGGACATGATGACCACGTTACCTTGTTCCAGCAACTCGATCGCACGCCATTTATTATAGAACTCGCCGATCGGTTC
>OHVT01000505.1_pt1 | contig 18070 bp, 16 predicted proteins | sample 1579441 | NCBI WGS metagenome assembly OHVT01 (sample SAMEA3882542, study PRJEB24775) | human gut metagenome | biome: human-associated habitat; feature: intestine environment; material: feces | place: Netherlands | collected 2009/2010
TCCATCTGAATCCCCTCGCGCCCAGCGACAGCGCGAAGAAGTGGGTGGAGTATCTGGGCGACGTGGACAAGGCGCTGCAAATGGCAAAGGCCGACTTTGACAAGGGCGAATATCAGTGGGTCGCCGAGATCACGAATGCCATCGTGTTCGCAGACCCGACGAACACCGACGCGCGGCTGCTGTGCGCCGACGCGATGGAGCAGCTTGGGTATCAGGCGGAATCCGGCCCGTGGCGCAACGAATATCTGACCGCCGCACAGGAGCTGCGCCATGGAAACGCCAATTTTACCGCCTCCACCAAGTCTACCGGCGACATGGTCAAAGCTCTCTCCGCACCCATGCTGTTTGACTACATGGCCATTGTCATGGACAAGCAGGCGCTGGCTGACCGCGACTTCACCATGAACGTGATCCTGCCTGACGTGGGCGAACAGCACATGCTCCGCGTGAAGAACGGTGTGTTGCTGGTCTATGCAGATACCCTGTCTGATGATGCGGACGTGTCCATCACCTGCCCGAAAAACGCGCTCTTTGCGATCCTGACCAACAATCAGGAAACGGTTGCAAAGGCCGTCAAGGTCGAGGGCAGCGCAGAGCTGCTGACGCTGATGATGGAGAATATGAACCAGCTCCCGATCACCGGGACCAACCCCTTCAACATCATCGAGCCGTAACGGCTTCGCGGGGCGGTCCGTGGGAAGACCGCCCCGCTCGAGAGAAAACAGCAAGATGCTTTCAACGCAAATCAAAAGCTGTCTGTTTCTGTTGGAAACAGACAGCTTTTGCAACCTTACGGTTGCCCTGCACACCCGAATCTGTCAGCCAACAGTAGAAAGTTGAATTACTTCCTTATCACTGTTAAGCTGAAATGCACCCCTGACCAGTATAAACACCTGATGCAGGAGCGCAGCGCCGCCAACCGTGGGGAGCGCTGAGTATGGAGTATAAGCGCAAGCGGCTGATACGCGCGGTATTGCAAAAAGCCGAAAGCAAGCACAAGCAGACGGTGCGGCAGGCGGAATCGGCAGCAGATACCGAGCAGCAGACGCCGGAAGAATACGCCCAGACGGTTGTTTCCGAAAAAGCCATACACACGGCAGAGAACCTTCAAAGCAAGGCGCTGGACACAGGACGAATCAGCTACCGTCAATTCCGAATTTTGCAGGAAAAGCGCCAGCGTGTGCCAACCACACACGTTGCCCAGCCCGCTGAAACAGAAAATACCCCCTTGGCGTAATCCGCTGACAAAAGAGAAACCTTCAAGCGCCAGCGCTTTCGGCAAAAGGCGCTGGATAAGCGGGAGATCAAAACGCCCGATTCCTACCGTGACAAAATGCAGGCGCTGAAACGCCAACACCTCACGCGCGAAACGGTGCGTCGCCATCTGCAAAAGCAGGTGGGCGGCACGGTGCTTGGCAACGGCGTCAGACTGCCCGATACTGTCCCTGCTTTTTCCGGTGGTATCAGGCAAGCCGCCCTGGGCAGAGTTCGCACGGTGTTGCAAGCTGCGTGGCTGCGGCTGAAAGCGGTGCTGGCGCGCACGATACGCCGCACAGCCGGTTCGCTGCTGGCGCTGCTTGGCGCGGGCGGCGTGGTGCTGTTGCTGGCGATGGTCATAGGCTCGGCTGCGGCGGTGATTGGCTCCCCGATGGGCATCTTGTTTGCCGATGAATCCGGCGACCCGAACAGCATCCGCCTTGCTGAAATCGTTGCCGAAACCAATGCAGACTTCGGCACGGCAATCAACGACATTGTGTCGGCGCACCCGGAATGCAGCGAAACCACGATGGAATACGACTACGAGGACGGTCACACTTGGGCGAGCTACTGGCCCGAAGTGCTGGCCGTCTTTGCCGTGCAGAACAACCTGAACAACGACGGCGATGTGGTCGTCATAGACGAAGGCAAGAAGCAGTTGATTCAGGACACCTTTTGGACGATGCACGAAATAAGCGCCGAGGTGGAGGAAGTAACCGTCCCACCGGAACCGACTGAGGACGAACCTGACCCGGAGCCGGTCACGGAGTACATTCTGCACATCACGGTCAGCAGCAAATCGGTGGACGCGCTGGCAGATTTGTACCACTTTACGCAAGACCAGCGGGACATTTTGCACCAGCTGCTATCCGAGGAAATGCGCCCCAGTCTGCTTGCTCTGTGCGGCGGGACTGCTGTTGCCGATGGCGAGTTATGCTGGCCGCTGCCGGGTCACACCTATATATCCTGCCACTTCGGGGAAGTGGACGCCTTCGGCAACGCCGGGCATCGCGGCACGGACATTCCCGCGCCGGAGGGTACGCCGATCCTCGCCGCCCACAGCGGCACGGTCATTATCTCCGGCTGGAACAACAGCTACGGCAACCAAGTTTTGCTGGACAACGGCGCGGGCCTGTCCACGCGGTACGCCCACATGACGCAAACTGCCGTTACCGCAGGGGCAACGGTAACGGCAGGGCAGGTTATAGGTTATGTGGGCAGTACCGGTGACAGCACCGGCAACCACCTGCATTTTGAGGTAATGCAGAATGGCGTGCGTGTGAATCCTATGGATATGGTTTCCGTGCGCTGATATAGGCCGGTACCCATTTTGTTTACTTGCGATTGTCTTTCCTGCGCAGTACGAAAATTGCCGCCAGCGCGGAGCCGCTGACAATCAGCAGCGCAAACCACAATGCGGGGTTGGCGGTGTCGCCGGTGCGCGGAATCGGGGAAACAGGCTGCACCGTCGGCTGGGGCTGTGCCGTCTGCGTCGGCTGTGCCGTGGGCTGCGGTGTCACAGTAGGCTGCGGAGTTGCCGTTTCAGCCGGCTTTGCCTTGACGGTGAACTTAGCCGTAGCCGTACCGCTTTTAGAAACGATCGCAAGCGTATGCTCACCCACGGAAAGTGTGGCAACAAAATCACGGTTCAGCGTGATGATGGTGCTGCCCTCTCTCTTCGTATAGTTCTTTTCATCCAGCGTAGTGCCATCAAGCTCTACACGAACAAAATCGGCAAAGGATGCATCAGAAGTGAAGGTCAGTTCCTTTTTCTCGCCCTGTGTGACCGTTGCACCATCACCGGCCGTGATTTTCGGGGGCAGCTTTGCCGTTACGGTTTGAGCCTTGGTGATTTCCTGTGTTGCTTTGGCGTCCTTGTAATACTTGTTGCAGCCGTCGCAGTACCAGTATTCGATATTGCCCTCAGAAGTCTTTGTTGCCGCCTTTGCATCTATATGCTTGAGGTTGGCGTGGTTGTTCGAGTCAAGCTTTCCGTAGCTTTCGCCGCAGACCTCGCAAATCGCCTTGTTCTTGCAGGTGGCTGTGCCGCCGGTGTGCTCGTTTTGAATGGTAACCTTCTTTTCGGCAGAGAACGCAAAGCCGTCAGCGGTCTTTGCACTCACGATCAGCTTAAAGCTGGTTTCTGTCGCCGGATATGTGGATGCTTTTATGGTACCGCTGTACAAACCGTTCTCAACGGTCGGCGTAAGAGGACCGTCACCAAATCCGATAAATTCGTATCCGTAGGCTGCGCCGGTAGCTCCTTCCGGCAAAGTAAAGCTGAATTTGTAATCCTGCGTTCTGCAAACCTTGTCGGCACCGCTGATGTTAATGGTCGGAATATCCTTTTTCGCAGTTTCGTGATTGCAGAATTTGCACTTCTGCCAATATTGTCCGTTTTCGCTCTGCCACTCGTAGGTATGGCCGTTATTTACGGTCACGGTAACCCTTGTCTCGTTGCCTGCCTTATCGGTCACAACAATCGTTTGCTTGCCGCTTGCGGGGGAAAGAGCAAATTGACTGTTTCTATCAAGGCTGACTTCCGTGCCGTTCACCTTCACGGTGCCGATATACTTTTCGTCAACGGTAATAGTCTGTGCTGCGCAATAGGTTTTGCCGGCTTCAATGCCGGAGATAACGGGGACTGTTGCGTCCAGCACGATGCCGTTTGTGTTAATGTAGGCAACGTTTCCGCTGGTATCGGTCAGTTTTGCATAAATAACATACTCGTTATCGGGATTGATACTGAACGGTGCGGAATATGCCGTGAAAGTCATGCCCGCAAGTTCCGATTCGGTAAGCGCCTTATCGCTCAGCAGGTATTCGATCTTAACCGCTTTGCCGCTGTTGTCCGCGGCGGTAACGGTTACCGTCTGCGTATCCTTAAAGAACAAACGGAAGGTGATGGTGTTGAGGAAAGACTTCCAGCCGTTTTCGGCAATCTTGATTTCGCCTGTAGGCACTGCAATATCACGCCACTGAGCCGTGATCGTCAAATCCTCGGCGGGCATGGTCGCGGGAATCGCTTTATCCCAGCCGATAAAGGTGTAGCCTTCTCTTGTCGGGTCGGCAGGGGCGGTGATTGCCGTGCCGTAGTCCTGTGTGATGGGTGCAATTTCGCTGCCGCCGTTGGAGTCAAAGGTAATTGTGTATTGATTTACCTTCCACTTTGCCGTGATAGTCATATTTTCGGCAGGCATGGTCGCGGGAATCGCCTTATCCCAGCCGATGAAGGTGTAGCCTTCTCTTGTCGGGTTGGCGGGAGCGGTAATTGCCGTGCCGTAATCCTGTGTAATGGGTGTAATCTCACTTCCACCGTTTGTATCAAAGGTGATGGTGTATTGATTTACCTTCCACTTCGCCGTGACAGTCATATTTTCGGCAGGCATGGTCGCGGGAATATCCCTGTCCCAACCTGTAAAGGTGTAGCCCTCTCTTGTCGGGTCGGCAGGGGCGGCAATCGCTGTGCCGTAGTCCTGTGTGATGGTAATATCCGCTTCGCCGTTTTCGGGCTTGACTGTGACGGTATATTGATTGATTTCCCACTTCGCCCAATATTCCTTGTTGCCCGTTTCGATGTTGCTGATTGCCGTAACAGGAGAGCCGGTCAGATTTTCGTTGTAATACCAGCCCTTGAAGGTGTACCCGGTGCGCGTCACATCTGTCGGGAGTGTTGCGCCCACGCAGTAGGTGTAGGAGGTGACATTGCCGTTGTTGATCGTTCCGCCGTTCGTATTCAGGGTTACGGCATAGGTCGGGGCTGTCCACTGCACCGTCAGTTCCGTCACATCAGCAGGAACACTGCCGCCGGGGGCGTAGGAATTGCCATTGCTGCCAAGCCACATGAAGTAGCTGCCTGTATTTCCGTCCGGGCGGGTCATGCCGTCGGACGCAGGCGCGGTAAACTCGCTGCCGTTTTTCACAATGATTTGAATATCCTCGGAGCTGCCGCCGAGCGTTCCGCCGCCAAGGTCAAGGGTAACGACCTTCAGTCCGTCAGAGCTCAGTGTGTCAGGGTTCAGGATTTCAAGCACGGGGCGGAAACTGACGAGCGGGAGGAAGTCCGTAGCATCGTCGTCGTTCCAGCGTCGGCCCGAATCGTACCCGCGAATCGCACGGAGCGACGAGTTGTATCTTGTTGTGTCCTGCCCCCACGAATATATGCCATTCCAGTTTTTGATGTATCCTTCGTCCTTGTCCAGTATCCTGTCCCATTCGTTGCTTTGGGGCGTACCGCGTTCTGAATCACCCGAGCCTCTGTTATCACTTCCCACGGACGGCGCACGCAGTGTATAGTTCACACCTCCTGTGGCATAGTCCTTGCCGAAAATCAGACCTGCGGTATTCAGGTCATCCCAGCTTACCGTATGCGTTACGGCATAGTCCGCAATGAATAGGCTGTGGGGATATTTATTCTTCTGAGCATACTCCTCGGTGGTTGCCATTTCCGATGTGAGCTTATAAGCGTTGACCGTGCCTGCATAGGTAAAAGGCACATAATGCAGGGTGCTGTCCGGCAGATTGCTGTTTACCGTTCCGGGGATGTTCATCGCCGAAAGGTCAAAATAGTATCTGCCACCAGGGGCGAGGGTAAACTGCTCGTCAGGCTGACTTTCCACCGTCAGCGTGACATCCGCAAAAGCACTTGCAAGGTCGGTCTTGCAGTCACCGTTATACTGCTCGCTGAATACCTTCATGGTATAGTCGCCCGGTGCAATGTCAGACGGGATTTTGATTTCAACCGTTCCGCTTTTGGCAGTAGGTTGTGCTACTCTGCCGTAATACTGTGCGCCGTTGTTATCCGCCAGGATGACAGAGATATATTCATTTTTCCCTGTGGTCGCCCCTTTGTAATTCAGCGTAACGGTATCGTCGGGGGCGGCGCTGACAGTTTTTTCCGTTACAGCAAAATTGCGTCTACTATCTAAAAGCGTCAATTTCCACTCGTTTCCGCTGTATTTGGAAACTTCTGCCAATCCTCCGTCAGGCTTTCCGCCCACGGCGGCAGATGCAAAAAGGACAGAGTTCAGATTTAAGTTAAAAGCGGGACGAACAGTCCGATGATTATTGAAAATGAGGACAGAGAACCCAGAGTATTGGACAGAACCCTCACTACGCACGACGGCGAGACGATATTTATCGGAGCCGGGGGAGCGCAGCCACCAACCGCTATCCACCCAATTCGGATGTGCAGGATTCAAGGCACGCAGATCGTTGTTTACAGCAATAGCCTCTTTTGCGGAAAGTGGCCAGAATACAGCGTTATCCACCTGCCCTCCCGCTACACAGTCGGTATTCTCTCCGTCGTAACTTCCGCTTGTCAGCGTCCGTTTCTTTACGGCAGCATTTTCTTCTGTCGTCAGCTTTTCCGCAAGCGCATCTATCGCGGTTTTCAAATTACTCGGTGCGTATTCGTTGTTTAATATGGTATCGACAAATGGTATAACCCCCATAGCGCCTGCCGCAAGCAGGGTAATATCCCCCTTTGAGCTTGTAACACCGCTTCCGTCATAGCCGATAACTCGCCATGCAGCGGGATTATTTTCATGGTTTTGCCCGAAATACACAGTCGGTGCGGTCGCTGTGTTTACATTTTTACTTAACACACTTAGTGCATCTGCACCAAGCTGTATCGCAGCAGAGCCCCCTGCCCCAACCTCCTCGGCGAATACGCTTATCGGCGTAAGGCAGAGCGTCATGCATAAAGTCAGCAGGATACTAAGTATTCGTTTTTTCATTTTTCGCCACCTCCGTTTTATAAATTTAATCAAGAGCAGTTATTGTAATAGTACCTCTGAAGCCACCGAGATAAGTATTGTATGCCGAATTTTCAAACCACAACTGCAATGTAATGTCTTTATTTGACGCATCATACATTCTGTTGAAATTAAAGGAATGTTGATCATTGGTATACGGTATTTTTGCCCCGTCCCTTTTTATTCGTGTAAGCTCCCTGCACAGATCGTCATCATAACCGTCCGTCATCTGAATAGAGTAATTGCCGCTTTTGTTAGATTCGTTTGAACCAACTTCGAGAGAACCGCTTAAGCAGACATTGTAAATATGTCCTTTTTTGAGTGTAATATTATTCATGTAGGATGAAATCAAGCCGCCCTTGTTTATTTTTTGGTAGACAGTAATATTGGCACGACTGTTATTCAGTACTACTGCACTCGGAGAGTTTGCCTCTCCGTAAAAATATCCCGAACAGCTGCCGTTCTGACCTGCATCACCCTTGTCGCCTTTATCTCCTTTGTCACCCTTTTCGCCTTTTTCACCGATGTCTCCTTTGTCTCCTTTTTCACCGTCAACTCCTGTGGCTTTCACTCCCGTATCGGTCGTTCCGATCCACCAGTTGCCGTTTTCGCCGATGAACGGGGTATTTCCGTCTTTGCCGTCAGAACCGTTTTGTCCGTTTGTTCCGTCCTTACCATTAGCACCGTCTTTGCCGTTTATACCGTCCTTACCGTCTGCGCCGTCAAGACCTTTCAAAATTGAAAGATCGTAAAGGTTAAGCCATATTTCATCGCCGACATAACGCCACTGTAGGTTATTTTCATTTACACGGAACTCCGGTGTTTTTCCGTTTGCTCCGTCCTTACCGTTCTGTCCGGCATCTCCTTTATCTCCCTTGTCGCCTTTTTCACCGTCAACACCTGCGGCTTTTACGCCAATGTCGGTCACTCCGAGCCACCAGTTGCCGTTTTCACCGATGAACGGCGTATCACCGTTTTTGCCGTCAATACCATCGACACCGTTCTTTCCGTCGATTCCGTCTTTTCCGTCAAGACCTTTCAAATTTGAAAGATCGTAAAGATTTAACCATATTTCGTCACTGACATAACGCCATTGAAGATTGTTTTCATTTACACGGAACTCCGGTGTTTTTCCGTTTGCTCCGTCTTTACCGTTCTGCCCTGTGGGTCCCTTTATATCGGAAATGGCAACAAGGTTTTGCCAGTCTTCTCCCTCATAGCGCCACTGTATATATTCTGTTGTTCTTTGTACCTCTATGTTTTTGCCGTCAATGCCGTCTTTACCGTCAGTACCGTCTTTGCCGTCAATGCCGTTTTTGCCGTCAAGACCGTCTTTTCCATTAGTACCGTCTTTTCCGTTAAGACCGTTTTTGCCGTCAATGCCGTTTTTGCCGTCAAGACCGTTCTTTCCATTAGTACCGTTTTTTCCGTCAGTACCGTCTTTGCCGTCAAGACCGTTCTTTCCGTCAGTACCGTCTTTTCCGTCAGTACCGTCTTTGCCGTCAATGCCGTTTTTACCGTCAAGACCGTTCTTTCCATTAGTGCCGTCTTTGCCGTCAATGCCGTCAAGACCGTTCTTTCCGTCAATACCGTTTTTTCCGTCAGTACCTCTGAGCGTGTTAAGAGCTACAAGATCGTGCCATTCCTCTTCGGCGGTATCTCTCCATTGGATTGCTGTGCCGTTGTTTCGCACCTCCGGCAACACGGCTTTGCTATTTTCCGCCTTGCTGCATACGGCAGCAAATGCAATGCAAAGTACGATGCAAAGCACAAGACAGAGTGCGGTAGTAATACCATAGATTCGTTTTTTCATTTGTCATTGCCTCCTCTCAAATATTGTGAACGGTATTTATCAGCAAACAGGGCAACACCCTGTTTTAAGACCTCCATTTGGGTTTTTAAATAATATTCATCCTCAAACATAGCATAGTGTACACAGGCACGGACAAATATAAAAATGAGCGGTGTAATCACCGTGTACGGAATGCCGATTTTCGGCTCAAGCCGCTTTGCATACTCGGTATAGCGCTCATTTACCCCCTCAAAGAATTTCTTGCCGTGCTCAATATATTTCGGATGAGTATAGACCTGATACATCAGCCGATATTTCTTGCCGTGCTTCTTTGCGGTCCAATACGGAACCTCTTTAACAAATCGAACAACATCCTTCGGGTCGGTGGGAGCTTTTTCCATAAAATCATCCTCGACCTTTTCCATACAGTATGCAGTTGATTCAATAATCAGTTCATCAACACTGTTGAAATAGGAATACAGATTTCCCGTTGTACAGCCACACGCTGCCGCCAAAGCCTTGATGCCCGTACCGGTCAATCCGTTTTCAGCATAGCATTCAAAGCATTTTTCCATTATTTCCCTCTTACGCTCGTTGTGCTGTTCCTCTGTTGTTCTCATAATATTCGCTTCCTTTTGATAACTAATCGATTAATTAATTATAGTATAGCACAGAGCTACGGCAATTTCAACAATTAACTAAGAAAAAATCGCAAAATATTAAATTTTTATCGTATCTGTCGGAAACTTTACTGCTATAGCAGTACCCTTTTCCGAACTTTCTTCCACACGAATTTTACCATTGTGCAGTGCAACGATTTCCCACACCAAAGAAAGTCCCAATCCAACTCCACCGTATTCTCTGCTTCGGGATTTATCCACACGAAAGAAGGGCTGAAAAATACTTTCTCTGTATTGTTCGGGGATGCCGTAGCCGGTATCCGCAACCGTAATAACAAGCTGATTGTCTTTGTGCGTTACGGTAATATTCACTGTACCGTCAAAACGGTTGTAGCGTATAGCGTTTTCGGTCAGATTATATAACAAACGGTAAATCAGCGTGTCACTGCCTGTCATAACAGCGTCGCCCGTGCTTTCAAGTGTAACATTGTTCTTCTCTGCAAGGGGCGCAAGGTCAGTGAAAATCTCTTCTACCATAGGTCCTATCTCTATGCGGTCGGCACACGATACTGTGCGAAGCTCGCTCATTTCCAACAGGGTTTTTGTCATTTGCGTCATTCGTTCGGTCTGCTCACGCAACAACCGGAGGAACTCCGCCGTTTCCGGCAATGCCTCGGGATGCTCTGCCGAAAAAAGTTCAAGCTGTGCCTGCATAAGCGAAAGCGGCGTACGCAACTCATGTGCGGCGTTTCCCGTGAACTGTCGTTGAGCGGTAAATCCCTCATCAAGACGGTCAAGCATCCGATTGAACGACTTGACAAACTGTCTCAGTTCAGGCGGAACTTCTTCGGTTATCTTCATATCCGTCAAATTGTTAGGTTGAACCTTTTCAACCCGAGCGGTAAAAGTACGCAGAGGCTTCAGTGCATGCCCGCTTAAAAAATACGCAAGCACACCGCCTAACAATGTTGCCGCCGCCGTAATATACCAATTGGTAGCGATAAAGGATTCCTGTGCTCCGTTAATTACAATAGTCAATTCACGATCAAGCTTTTCGTGTTCGGGATCGAAAAAGTCAGGTTCTCCTTTGTCCGTATCACCGTAACCTGTAACATAAGAGCCTATGGAATCCATATAATGGCTGCCGGAATAGCCGATAAGAACATTCATAAAAATGCAGGTGGCTCCGATAAGAAGTGCAGTCATCAGAGTTATGCGCCATTGCAAGGATAGCTTTTTCATACTTTTTCTTCCTCCATAACATATCCTTCACCAATGCGATTGCGAATCGGGTCATAGCCGAGTGCCGCACGCAGTTTCTTTCGTAATGCAGAAATATGTACTCTTATTGAATTGCTGAAATTGTCAACACTGTTATCCCAAACATGGTCGAGCAGTTCTTCCTGACTGACGGGGCGACCTTGATTAAGAAGTAAATATTCAAGTATTCCGATTTCTTTTCGGGTAAGTGACAGCTCCTGACCGTCAGCAACGGCAACACGGGCTTTGGTGTCAAAAGCAACTTTTCCACAGTTCAAAACAACATTGTTTTGTGTAAACCGACGGCGAGTCAGACTGCGTATTCGTGCCTCAAGCTCCTCCAAATGAAAAGGCTTTGTCAGGTAATCGTTTGCTCCGGCATCCAGTCCCTCCACCTTGTCGGCAACCTCACAGCGTGCCGAAAGAATTAACACTCCGGTATCTCTGTCGGTTTGTCGCAGAGTTCGCAGTACCGTCATCCCGTCTGCACCGGGTAAATTCAGATCAAGTAAAACAAGATCGTACTTTTCTATTCCGAGCAACTCATTTGCTTTGTTTCCGTCATAACAAAAATCAACGCTGTATGCCAATCTTTTAAGGCTGCGAACAATTGTCTCGCACAGCGCACGCTCGTCTTCAATTACTAAAATACGCATAGAAACTCTCCTTGTTGTGTTTTCATATTTCTTTGATAATTTAATTATATCATTATATCGCTCAGACATAAAGTTTTTGTTAAGTTCTCGTTCTTAACAGGGATTTTACATCCTATGTGCTACAATGAGAGCACAAAAGAAAGGAGTGACCGAATTGACTCGAAAGAAAAAAGCCGTATTTCAGATCGTGCTGATTATCTGCGGAATTACGATGCTGTGTTACGGAGCTCTGCGTGGAGAGGCAGAAACCGTGTTAAGCAAGGCAATCCGGCTGTGTTTGGAGTGTGTGGGAATTGGATAACAAAGAACCGAAGAAAAAAAGAGGCGGTGTATCGCAGTTTCTCTCACGCTTTCGATGGCTTATTCAAGCAGGAGCAACTTTGCTGAGTAATATTCATCTGCCGAATTTATTGAAGGGCAGAATTTATCAAGGCAAAGGAAAGGCTGTTTGCGTTCCGGGACTGAATTGCTATTCCTGTCCTGCGGCATCGGGTGCCTGCCCAATCGGCTCGTTTCAGGCTGTGGTGGGTTCGTCAAAATTCAGTTTTTCATATTATATCACAGGATTCCTCATATTGATAGGAGTTCTGCTCGGGCGTTTTATCTGCGGTTTTTTGTGTCCGTTCGGATGGCTTCAGGAACTGTTACATAAGATACCGACAAAAAAGCTTCCCACTAAAAAGCTGAAGCCGCTGACATACATAAAATATGCAGTTTTGCTTTTTGCTGTAGGTTTGCTACCAATGCTCATTACAAACGATGTGGGTATGGGAGATCCTTTTTTCTGTAAGTATCTTTGTCCTCAAGGGGTACTTGAGGGGGCAATCCCTCTTGCCGCCATTGATTCGGGAATCCGTGCCGCACTGGGTACGCTCTTTTCGTGGAAGCTGGGCATATTGATTACGGTAATCGTACTGAGTGTACTTTTCTACAGACCGTTCTGTAAGTGGCTGTGTCCTCTCGGTGCATTTTATGCGTTGCTTAACAAGGTGTCGCTTTTCGGAATGAAAGTAGACAAACACAAGTGCATTTCCTGTGGAAAATGTGCCAAAGCATGCAAGATGGATGTAGATGTAACCAAAACTCCCAACCATACCGAATGCATACGCTGCGGTAAGTGTATCCGTGCCTGTCCTGTCGAGGCGGTCAGCTTTTGCTACGGCTTTGGCAAAGGAAAAGAAAATGATTGTCCCGCTAAAAAAGCGGAAACAGCAAAACAAAAAATTGAAACAGAAATTAAAACAGGAATTGAAACAGAAAAGGAGTAAACACTATGAAAACGACTAAAATTTTAAGCTTACTGACTGCCCTGATGATGTTGTTAAGCTTTGCCGCCTGTGGCACAGCCAAAGGCAATACGACGAATACTACTGCAAATAAGAAAAGCGAAACGGCTATGCTGACAGCTGTGAATCCGAAAACAAAAGACGAGGCCGCCGACCTGCATCAAAAACTGATGGCACAGGAAAATGCTATTCTTTCCGAAAACAGCAAACTTTGGGAAAAGGTATTTCTTTCAGCCGATAAGGGTATGGCGAAGATTGAGGACGGCGGAAACTACGGTGATTTTCTTCTGAAAACAATTGACGGTATCAAGGATCAGTTCAGTGCAGATGAGTTGAAGCTGCTTAATAAAGGCGCCGAAGAGATTAAGGAAATTGAAGGAAAGCTGACGCTTTTGGAACAAAAATTTCCCGGATGCGGAGAAAAACCGTCTGATGGAGATATGAGCGTTCCGGCGGAAAACGGTAAGCCCATCGAAAAGGATGATCTGAAGAAATTCCCGACATTTGACGGCAAGGATCTTGACGGAAACGAAGTTAAGAGCAGTACGCTTTTTGCAAAAAATACCGTTACTGTAGTAAACTTCTGGTTTACCACCTGCAATCCCTGCGTGGAAGAACTTGCCGACCTGGAAGCTCTGAATAAACAGCTTGCAAAAAAAGGCGGAGCAGTAGTCGGAATCAATTCATTTACACTTGACGGTGACAAAACGGCTATCTCTGACGCAAAGAATATTCTGGCAAAAAAGGGTGTAACCTACAAAAACATTTGGTTTGATTCAAAAAGTAAAGCCGGAGAATTCACATCCGGATTGTACTCCTACCCCACAACTTATGTTGTCGATAAAAACGGTAATATTGTGGGAGAGCCGATTGTCGGTGCAATAACCTCTGAAAAGCAGTCTGAAAAGCTGCAAAAGTTGATTGATCAGGCAATTGCAAACAGCAAGAACTGATGTGTGCCCTGTCACGACAAAGTATCAATAATGCATATTTTCAGGTTCTGTAAATTTTACATATAGATTCCAACAAATATGCCAATAATTAAACCTATATAATTTTTCGTACAACAAAACCTCCTGCGACGGATTTTACTCTGAGCAGGAGGTTTATTCTTATTCCGATATTTTTTATTTCATCGTTATATCTGTATAAAAATTTTACATAGCTGTAAAGCGGTTTGACATCACAATAAATTTGTATTCTGTTCAAGCATTAAAAAGGAGGCTATTTCGAGCCTCCTTACAGCAGTTGTTCCACCCTATTTTATTGTAGAGTTTGTTACTGTCAAAATGCAAATATCAAAACTGCTGATGCGAGAAAAAGTGCAAAAGTAATCGGCTGAATTTTTATGTATTTTTCAACTTTTTTAATTCGATCATCAGAAAATTGATTTGAGTTTGCTACTTTTTTATATTCACGATACGAATAAATTAATATACAAATTGACACAATCATGAACACAATATAAAACAAAAACAAATAATTCTCCAGCAACGAACCGTAATACTTTGTTATCAAAGAAAATGCAAAGCAAGCAATCTGAAAAATCGGAGCTAAAATACAGGCTTGAATTATTCCGTCGCATTTATCCTCCGGTCTGTCATCCTCTTCATTGGGTAAAAAATAATCATCTGCAAGGCTTGAATTAATATGAACCCTCTTACGGTAGAGTTTTAATAAAGCTGCAATCAACAGCAATAAAAACATTGCTAAATTACTGTAAATATAGATTGAAAATTCAATACCGTGAAAGACATAAACTAAATCTCCGTCGCTATACATAGTTAAAGCGTAAAAATAAGCATTAACTATAACTACCCAAGCATATATTCTTTTAACCTTTTTAAAAAGTATGCATATTGTTGCAAAGTGCATTGCAAACAGCAAAAGCAACAAAGATATAAACACAATCAAATCATACGGATTATGTGTTTTAAAAAAATTCATAAAAGGATAATAATTCAAATACAACGCAGTTGTAGGAAACATTGTTAAATCCGAAGTAATTATGCAATAACCAATGTTCACAAACAGCAATAATATAAATAAGCTTTGTAATCCTACGACAATTGAATAATAAATTTTCTTTGCTTTCATTTAAAACATCCTATCTGTTATTTTACTTTTAATATTTGACTATATCAAAAAGAATTCAAACGAAATCAATAATGTGTATGGTGATATCATGGCTGATGAGATTAATACACAAAGAAATTTTTTGGTCAATTCGGTTTTTACGAATACTATTGACGAAAAAATCACAATGTCGGCAACAAAAGGCTTTGCTGTAATAACTGCTCATATTAAATTCTTATTGAATGTATTAGATTGATTTTTAGTGATTAAGTGTGTATAATGTATATTGGGAGGTATCTATGGGAAAACAAAATTATTTTTTCAGCGGAATTACGGACATACTGATTCTTGCCATTTTGTGTGAGCATGACAGTTATGTGTATGAAATTGTAAAATTCATAAAAGAAAAATCAAACGGATGCCTGTCCATATCTCAGAACACCGTTTACGCAGTCACCTACAAGCTTGTTAACGAAGGAAAAATCAGCGAATATTCAAAGCTTGTCGGCAAAAAGCGCACACGAATTTATTATCATATTGAGGACGAAGGTCGGGCATATTATGAAAACCTTTTGGAGAGCTTTCATAATGCTTACAGCGGTGTAGAGAGTATTTTAAATATTTTAAAAGAGGACAAGGGCAATGAACAATAAAGTTTGCAAGGAATATATTAGGGAAATAAAAACGGTTTTCCCTGTTAAAAGCAAGCAGGAACGGGAGTATATCAAGAATCTGAGCAATGATATTGCGGATTTTTGTGAGCAAGAGGGTATAACCTCTAAGGAAGAATTGTACAACAATTACGGAAGTCCGATTGATGTTGTTTCGCAATATTTTTCAGCAACGGGGATTCCCTATGTTGTCAAGAAAATAAGGGCAGGCAAATACATCAAAAGACTTATTGCGGTTGTACTTATTCTTGCACTCATATCAACTGTTACATACTGCATTGTTTTGCATGAAGACCATCAGATTACAAAAAGACAGGAAGCTGTTATAGCCGAAGATGTAATCGAATAGTATAAATTCCGTTCGGATTTTTTTAAAATTTACAGACCGATTTCAAATTTGATTTTGAAGTCGGTCTTTTTTGTATATACGCTTTTTACGCAATGAAAATACATATTCTGATTGTATTGTATCAATAGACATTGTAAAAAGCAATACTTATTAATATTTTCTTTATCTAAAAGTCATATATTCATATCTGCCAATGCTTGAATAACCATATGCAAACATAGCAAACAATATAAATACTGACCAAAATTTCAAGAATTTTATAGTCGTATCATATTTCGATGTTGTGTACATTTTGTTTAAGTCATCTAAATAAGCAACTATATTATTAATTAGAATAGATAATGATGCGCCGCCCCATGATGCTACTATTGAAATATGTACACCCGCTAAATTAAATGTCAAAAGCAGCAACACACCATTTATGACAAAGAATAGTGCAATCAGTTTTGTAAGCGTATCAGAACGAAGGCTCTCATAGAATCGCCAATCTTTCGATTTATAATAATTATTAGCATAAAGGCACAAACACAATATTCCGCTTAATATAAATATCACAGTATTTACCGTGTTATCAGAACTATCAATCAGTTTAAATAATGTGAGCAAGAATATAGCAACTGTCAGTACAACATCAAAAGCAAAATATATCAAATATGACTTTACAATACGTTTGTTGCCGTTTAACTTTTTCGGATTGACTTTACTGTAATCTATAGTTTCAAAGTCTATTTTATTGTTTTCCGTCATGTCAAACACCTCATCTCGCCCATTCTCTTTTTTTCAGTTGGTTGGATACCAATATAATGACTAATTTTATCAATATCGGTTTTGGGATTATCTGTCCAAAGAATGAACTCAACCATAATCAAAAGAGAATGGCTTAACAGATTTCATATCATTAACTACAAACATGCCTATAGGCTTGTATTTGAGTATATTGAAACCTTTTATAATACCGTTAGGATTCACAGCCACTGCGACTATATGTCTCCTAATGATTTTGAAAAATTATTTGAGAGGGTATCTTCTCTGCCAGCAGCTTAGTTGGCAGAACTTCTCATTTTATTTTGTGCTAAATCTTGACACAGGACCAGAATGATACTTTATTTTAGCTCTTTTTGTATTAACATTTTACCATCATTATTAAATATTAATACAGAAAATGCTTTGTGACGAATTCCTTTTAGATGAGCCTCAATTTTAGGTATCTTATTGATTAATCTATCTGTCGAGTCAATTTGCATTACATATTTATTTTTATCAACATCAAAAAGCACTTATTTAACATCCTTTTCGTTAACTTAGCCCTATATACTTAAATATTTGTATCAAGCCAATCTAGTATTACTTCGAGATCACCATCACTTAAGCCATGTATATTATCATCACGCACACTAAAATATATATGTTTATTATTTTGCTTTAATTTTTTATACAAATCTCCTGCTTGTGAAAAAGAAACTTGTTCATCATATTTGCTATGAATAATCAAAACAGGTACAGTAATTTCTTCTGTCCAATAAATAGCTGATCTTTTTTCATATTCTTCTGGGTTTTGCTCAGGAGTTGTCCCAATATAGTTATAAAGTAATTTTTGCATATCTTCACGAGCTTCGTAAGATTGAAACAAATCACTAACAGCAGATATGGCTATAATTCCTTTAACTCTATTATCCTGCTTGGCAGTCATATAAGTCATCATACCACCACGAGAAACACCCGCAACACAAAAATCTTTCATGTTAATAAAGTCAAAATGTGTTTCACACAAATCAATTAGTTTTATAACATCATTAAGATCTTTACCACCAAACTCATCTTTACCACTTCCGCCATCTGCTCCTCTATATTGCGATGCAACAATAATCCTATTTGTCAATACACAAAGTTTTGCGGTATCTTCATCACCAAGCAAACCGATTTTGCTATTTCCTCCTCTGTTATACAATATACACTTTCCTAGCGATTGATTTTCAACAAGACTCAGAGGAATAGATATATAAGCTTTTACTTGATAACCATCAGAAATATATGTAAATTTATACGAGATACAACTTTTACTCAAACTATTACTTAACTCTATTTGCTCTATGTCGTATACTTCTTCATTTTGATAGTTTATGAAGTTATATATATTATCCTCAGCAATCTCTATGTTTTCACTACAACCACTCAAGGCAAACAAAAACAACAAAATAACGCTAATATTTATACATAAGAATTTTTTCATTACAATCACCTAACTTTATAAAATTCTCTATATGTCTATAAAAAAGAGATATGATTCATCGGTATAGTGTTAGCATCTAAATAGTACAAAACAAAATGAGATATCCCCTTTAAGTGC
>OHVT01000526.1_pt1 | contig 17679 bp, 18 predicted proteins | sample 1579441 | NCBI WGS metagenome assembly OHVT01 (sample SAMEA3882542, study PRJEB24775) | human gut metagenome | biome: human-associated habitat; feature: intestine environment; material: feces | place: Netherlands | collected 2009/2010
CAATAGAGTTTTCGGCACTTGATTATGCGTTAGAATCTCAGGCGCAATATTCATATCGTTTAAAAGGGTTTGATGACGCATGGGTAACTGTACCTTCCAATCGAAATAATGCGACTTATACCAATCTATATCCAGGAAAATATGTTTTCCAGCTTCGATATGCTCCTGATGGCAAACACTGGCTTGCGCATACAGAGGAATTGGTTATCGTAGTGCGTCCTTATTTCTATAAGACCCCCTGGTTCCTGCTTTCTGTCTTGTTTATTATCCTGTTTGGTGGTTATCGTATCCTGAGGTGGCGTTATCAGGCTATGAAGCGTCAGCAAGATTTATTGCATCAGATGGTGGAAGAACGTACTTCTGAGTTGGAGGAGCAAAAGAAACTGCTTTCCAATCAGACGCATGAGCTTTCGGAACAGAATCAGTTACTGAAAGATCAGAATGAGAAAATCACTACGCAAAAGAATCAGATTTTAGAGATGTCGCGTAAGGTAGAAGAGCTGACCATTGACAAACTGGCATTTTTTACCAATATTACGCATGAATTCCGGACTCCATTGACGTTGATTGTCGGTCCTATCGAACGTGCTTTGAAATTGAGCTATAATCCACAGGTAATAGAACAGTTGCATCTGGTAGAGCGTAATTCAAAATATCTTCTTTCGCTGGTTAATCAGTTGATGGATTTTCGGAAAGTGGAGGAAGGACGTATCAAAATTGCCACTAATTATGGGAATCTGAGAGAATTTATGGCCGAGATTGTGCCACCTTTTGCAGATTATGCGAAGAATCGTGGCATTGACCTTCAGCTGTATCTTCGCCTTGCCGATCCGATTCTGATGTTCGATGAGGATGTGATGCGTAAGATTATGACAAATTTAATCAGTAATGCTCTGAAGTTTACTCCAAAGGGAGGGAAGGTAGGCATATATGTAGGAGTTATTGGCAAAGAAAATGAGAAGAAGCTGTTCATTAGTGTTCGTGATACGGGAAAGGGTATTCCTGAGAATGATATGGAGCGTATTTTCATGCAGTTCTATCAATCCGATAACCGAAGCCTTGAGTCGGTCAGTGGTCAGAGTGGTACCGGCATAGGTTTGTATTTATGCCGGAAGTTGATAGATATGTTAGACGGTAAGATTTATGCAAAGAATAATCCGGTGAAAGGAGCCTCATTCCGCATTCTCTTGCCAGCTTTATATGGTGAGACTCAATCCCAGCCGGATTCTTCTGAGATAGAAAAAGAAGATACCGTGATAGATGTACCTCGTAATGGAAAGATGGTTGTACTGGTAGTAGAAGACAATAAAGATATGCGCGATTATATCCGTTCTATCTTAGCCGAATATTATAATGTGTTGGAGGCCGCTCAGGGAGAAGAGGCCCTGAATATATTGCATTCTAATAATGTGGACTTTATTATTAGTGACCTGATGATGCCGGTTATGGATGGTATGGAATTATCTCGTCGTGTAAAGAATGACTTCTCCATATCTCATATTCCTTTCTTGATGTTGACAGCCAAAACTTCTGACGAAGCACGTTTGGAAAGTTATAAAATGGGTGCAGACGCATTCTTACTGAAACCTTTCGATGAGAACATGTTGTTGGCCCGTATTTCCAATATATTGGAGAATCGAAGACGTTTCCAGCAAAAGTTCTCTATTGATATGAATACTGATTCGTTGGAGGTGGATGAGAATTCCGGCGATAAGAAGTTCCTGAACAAAGCAATGTCAGTTGTAAAAGAAAATTATAAGAATCCGGACTTTGAGGTGAGTGATTTTATAGAGGCAGTTGGCATCAGCAAGAGTTTGTTGAATAAAAAAATGCAGAGCCTGACAGGAAAATCTGCCAGCGAACCGATTGAAGATAATTTAATCAGTGAAGCGATTGTAGGACAGTTTAATATTTCTGGGGAAGAAATTCAAGAATTTATATCTGGAACGAAAACTGATAGAGTAAAAGAAATTGCAAAAGCGTTGCAAGAACTTGATTTTGAAACATATATTGATAAATTTGATATGAGTGCGTTTTCTCAAAATGATATTTACCCCGATATTTGGGGATATGAAGATGAAGCAGATTTAATTAAAGATGATTTAAGAAATTCATTTGAAAATTTGAAAAAGTTTTATGAAAAAATGGCAGAGCAAGAAAGAGCCGTATTAGTGTCAATTTGCTAATTATCTAAATCTACCTGTTGAAAAAATAGCAAAGCCAGCCGAGCCAGTCAACGGTCAAGATGAACGGCGCATAAATGTGCCGCCGTTGACAGCCTCGCCCGTCTTTGCTGATGGGCAATCAAGGCGGGAAAGCCCAAAAATGGCTTTCCCGCCTATTTCAATTTTTACGGGAGTAAGTCCACAAGTTCGGGACACTTTGTCACGAAGTCCAGCGTGGAACGAGGGCTTTCATATACGCCCTGTCTGCTGATGAAACCAACCCTGTGCTTGCGGCTCCACGCCACACAATCACAGTTCTGTTTTCCTGCTGCTTCAAATGTGCTTGCCCTTCCGGGCGGCAACCTCATTTTCGCAGCAACGCCGACAGAGCGTATAACACACTACACTTTGCAAGCAAAGTCGTGTGCCAAGGGGCAAGCCCCTTTGGAAACCCCGGACAACAAAACAGGCTGAATATCTCGCACTTTCCCGGTGCTTGATACTCAGCCTTTATTTGTTGTCAGCAGCCCCCGTTTCGTGGTCTGGGTGTAGTTCCTTGTAAACTGACCTAACCGGCGGCATAAATACCAAATTTAGCAGCGCGTTGGCGTTGGAAGAGATGAAAATTTCTCGCAGTGAGGATTTTCGGCGCATTTACGTCAGTGCAAGTGATAATGCTAACACGAAAATTGGTAATAACTCAAGAGTGAAACCTCCGGTTGTTAAAACAGATAAAGGCTATTCTTACGATACATGGTATTTCTACAACACACCCGCGGAACAAAAGCAAGATGTTTATATTACTTATACAGTGGGAAATACGACTTATTACTACAAGCTGACCATTACCTGCCCTGCGGCGAAAGGCTATGCGCTGGGGCCGGGATACTATGATCCGGCTGGTAACACCATTTCCGCCACAAGAGCATACACTGAAATTCAGCCTTATTATAGTGATGGAATGATAGGCGGCGGCAGCAATTATGTGTTTACATACGGTGAGAAAAAGTATACAGGCTGGCTGAAACAAGCACCTGGCGATAATCAGCAGTATGGACCCGTAGTTGCTGCGCTGGCTGTGTATAAAAATGGCACAGTTCAAAGTGTGACATATGATGGATCTACAGCCTCCTTCACCAACCTCGCACAGCCGAATTGGACAGCGCTGACCACGGCCTGCAACAGTCTATACAGCGTAAGCAAGAGTGATAGCGGCGCGACCATCCTTACCGTCAACCGTCCCGGCTTCTACTGGTTCCCTGTGAGCCTCACCTATGAGAATCAGGAACTGACCGGCATGCTACCTATGGAGGTACGTGCCACCGCTGCGGCGGCCAACGACTACCTTGCTGCGGCCGAAGCTGCAAAAGCCAGCTTCAAGGATAATGAAGCTGCGGCAAATCTGCTGGCCGATGCCATTACCACGGTGACGGCGGCCAAAGTCAATTTGACCAGCGCCGTCTATGTGGGCGACAACGGCTACACCTACACTGAGCCGACGGACACCAAGCTGGCGGCGGTCAACACCGCACGCACCTACTACGGCGCGCCCATCACCGGCGCGGCGCGGGTGGAAAAGGAGCTGAATATCCTGCAGGATATGGCAGCTATTGCGAATGCCACGACCTTGCAGGCCGAGAAATTGGATGCATATATGAAGCTGATGCGCACCGGCGTACACGCGGCAGTGGACATCCACTCCGGCGAAGACCGCGATGCGTATCAGAACATGCGTCAGGCCAAGTGGGATCTGCTGCAGGCTGGAAGCGTTGATGCGTTGAATGGCATTCTGGATAAGTTCGGCCTGAAGCACATCGGCGTAGCCGAGCCGGAAGAGCCTGAGTACACGCTGGGCGATATCAACGGTGACGGCAAGGTCTGTGATGTTATGGACGTTACGCTCATTATTGAGAAATACATCGGAACTCTGGGCGAAAATGAAACGTTCATGGACCAGGCCGCTGATGTGAATTGTGACGGACGAATTGATGTGTTGGATGTTACGGAAATGATCGAAATGTATATCGGTACTGCAGCGAACTTTTCCGGTGCTAAAAATGCGAATGGAGGAGAATAATGAAGAAAGTAATTTCCTTTTTGCTGGCCGTGGTTCTCTGCTTTACACTTGCGGCAGAGGCATTTGCTGCCAGCGTAAAGCCGGAGGCAGTAAGCGAAACTGTGCAAACCGGGCAGAATATTGCGGTAGCTCTGACTGTTGATGAAAACTATAGCAACGTTATTACACTGGAGACACGGCTTTACTACAACAGCAACTTGTTTACATACGTGTCCTATATTGGAGATAACAAAGATGTTACCGTTAATGCGACGCCATCAACGGATACAAATGGGACCTATATGCAGGTCACCATTATCGGTGCAACCGGCGGCGCTGCGGTAAAGGCCAATGAGAAAATCGCCACATTGGTATTTGCCGCAAAAGATGGCGTAACGGAACAGACATCCGCCGAGTTTAAGAGCAAGATCCAATATGGCAAAACAAAAGACGGCACGGAGATCAGTGCGAGCGACATGCAGACCTATTCCGTCACCATCACGCCTCCTGCGCCGGGCTATCAGGTCAGCGTGCCGAAGAGCATCAGCGCCGGTGTGAACGGCGAGACCATCGTGCCTGTGGCCGTGCATCTGACCAAGGCCGACGGCAGCAATAGTGAAAACGATACCTTTAACGCCTATTCCTTCACCGTGACCTATGACACAGCAAAGCTGCGGTACAAGAGCATCGCGCCCGCTGATGCGAAGGTGACCGAGCTGGGCAACGGCGAGCTGAGGATCGCCGGAACGAGCCACGATGCCATCAATGGCAGTGACACGGCGTTCAAGCTGACCTTTGAGACCTTCACCGCCGTGGGTGCGGCGACAGTGACTGTCTCCGATGCCAAGATCGACGATAAGGCCAATGCCATCGACAAGGATGCTCCGCTGGCCAAGGCCGGCAACCTGACCACCACCGTCACGGTGGGCGGCTACAGCGTCACACTGCCCGAGGGCTTCGAGGGAGAGGGCTCTGCCGCCGCAGGCGAGGATTATACCTTTAAAGTGACCGACGGTAAGGCATATACCGTCACCGCTACAGTGGACGGCATTCCTGTCCCCGTGACCAAGAACGAGACGACCTACACCATCGCCGCGCAGTATGTTACCGGCAAGATCGTTGTCGCCGCGGAAGAAAAAGCCATGGTGACAGTGAAAGTGACCAACAATGGCGGCGGAACTATCGCCGGATTGAATGATGGTATGACCGTCCCCGAGGGTGAGGATGTGACGTTCACGGTGACTTCGCCTCTGAATAATAACCCTATAGCCTATACTGTCAAAGTGGGCGAAGTAGAAATTGCAGCGAGTGGAGTGGCGATTGCAGAGCAAAAGGGGAGGCGAATGGCTTACGCTTACACCTACACCATCCCCGGCAGCATGGTGAAGGGTGAGAGTATCACCGTCACGGTGGAGCAGGCGACAGATTCTGTTGCGCTTATTAAAACCGGTAACGGCTGGGATGAGAATGTAACATTGACCTATACAGCCGATGGTGAGGAAAAAACTCTTACTGGCGGCACGATTCCCACATCCGCAACCGCACTGACAGTCACTATCAAGCAGAACGACAAGCGCAACTACACAGTGCAGTACAAGCAGAACCTGGCAGCTGAATGGACGGATTTTGGTGAGCCCGAAAAAAAAGACGGGAATCTTGTGTATACCTACACGGGCGGATTTGATAAGTACACACTTTCGAACGGATCGTTTGCTGTGAAAATTGACTACACCGAAAAGGCCGATTTTGCGGCAGATGAGGTCGTTGAATATCTGAAGCTGGGTACAGACGCATCCGCGAAGACCATGTGGCTCGTCCTCTGCAGCGGCAAGACCAACGGCTATCTGACCTGCAGCTATGGCGAGAATACCGCCCCCATGTACTACTCCGAAAAGTATCAGGCATGGGCATATCTGGTGATCTCCGGTGATGATGCGGAAACCGTCAAGAACAGCGTCAAGATCATGAATGTTGACGAGAGCGCCGGCAAGAAGGCCGTGGACTACTCCGGCGATGTGAACATGACCGGCGGTGTGGACATCAACGACGCACAGCTGATCGTGAACATGTATAACGCGGATTACACGGAATTTACCGGCAATGTCACCATGGAGAAGTTCCTGCGGGCCGATATGGACGGCAGTAAGGCGGTGGATAATGCAGATGTGCTTAAGATCATCGCCGCTGTCAACAACTAAAAGCAAGCTCCCGCAATGACCGGACTGCTCCCCTGCCCCGTTTCGGGGCAGGGGACGGCCCGGATTTGGAGGTTTTATGACAAAACGATTTTTCAGTGCCCTGCTGGCGGCGCTGATGCTGGCACTGACGCTGACCACCGCAGCTTTTGCCGTGGACGAGAGCAAGAGCTTCGATTTCGTCCTATCCGTGGATGGCAAGGCAGAACGACAGGCCGTCACCGGCGACGTTATCACCGTGACCTTCACCCTGCGCCGCACTGATGCGGACGAGCCGTACCCGCTGTACGCCATGCAGAACGAGATACTGTATGACGGAACGTTTTTCGAATTGGTGCCGGGCAGCGGTATGGCCAACAATTCCATCCGCACCACCGACATAACGCTGCGGGATGGGTATCACGCATTCTACATGAACTGTGCATCTTTTAACGCAGAGGGAGAAACGTGGCAGGCCAACACCATGGTCGGTACTTTCCAGTTGAAAGTCATCGGCACGGCAGGCTCGTCCGTGATACGCAGCAGCAACAATTTTGTGTCCACCAAGGGCGGTGAGGATCGGTACGCCGCCACGGCGCAGGATGTGACCGTAACGGTGTCCGAGGGCTGCCTAGTGCGGTTTGAGAGCAACGGCGGCAGCGAAGTGCCGGATCAGACTGTGGCGCTGGGCGGCAAGGTCACAAAGCCCGCCGATCCTACCAAGGACGGTCTGTATTTTGCGGGCTGGTACAGCGACATCGATCTACAGAACCAGTGGGATTTCGGTAAGGACACCGTGACCGGGAATATGACGTTGTACGCCAAATGGACGAACGAGGCACCCATACACAGCTTCAACTGGCTGTGGGTGATCTTGGCGGTGCTGCTGGTGGTGACGCTGGTGGTATTGGGACGCAAAAACGGCCTCCGCCGCGGCAATAGCGGTGTGGCTCGGAGGAATAAGAAAAAGGAAGACAACGAGCAATGACAGAGATACTTCATGTGATCGGGCAGGGACTGCGCTACCCCTGCTACATCATATTGCTGCTGCTGATCGCGGTGGCCATCATTGAGATCGGCTTTGTGATCTACGAGGCCGCCCAGCGCGCCGGCAGCGACAAGGCCAACACCGTGGAGCTGCTGCACGATATGCGGGGCTGCGCGCCGGACGCTATCCGCGCCATGCTGGAGGAAGAACCATTTTTGAACCGGCAGAAGCTGGCCTTTTCCAAGCTGCTGGGCACCGCAGACCTCCCGGAGGAAGCACGCATTGCCGCCGCCAAGCGGATGTTGGAGGCGGAGGAGGACTATTATCGCCGCATCGTCCGCATTACGGACACCGTGGCCAAGCTCGGTCCTATGTTCGGCTTGCTGGGTACGCTGATCCCCCTGGGTCCTGGTATCGTGGCACTGGGACAGGGCGATACCGCTACGCTGTCGCAGTCCATGAGCGTGGCATTCGACACCACTATCGCGGGACTTATTGCCGCGGCGGTGTGCTCGGTCATCTCCGCGATCCGCAAGCGGTGGTATGCCGCAGACCTGTCTGATGTAGAAACAGTCATGGAGGGATGCCTTCAGGAGATGAAGGAGGCGGAGCGATGATCCGGGGAAGCGGTCTGCGTGGCAGCAGCCTTCGTGAGGATGAAGATGTGCAGCCCATGCAGTATGTGGCCAACCTGACGGATGTGATGCTGGTGCTGGCCTGCGGGCTAATGGCGGCGGTCATCACATTTTGGCGGGTGGATCTCACACGCATACAGACAGCCATAGAACAGGACAAGCTGGATAAGATCGACGCAGCGGATGTGATCGAAAGCTCCGGCAATGTCTCCACCGGCGGCCTGACCAACAAGGGCGTGGTGTATGAGGACCCGGAAACGGGCGACCTGTATATCATCGAGAATTGACAGAGAGGACAAAGCTATGAATATAAAGACGACAAAACGGCTGCTGTCATTACTGTTGGCGGCTGTCCTGTCGCTGGGTTTGTGCACAACGGCCTTTGCCGCGGGAACAGAGCCGATCACGGCAATGGAGGATGCACTGACGACCATGGCGGGGAAACTGACTGCCCCCACCTTCGGCAACGAGTGGGATGTATTCGCCCTTGCCCGCAGTGGCCGCTATGAAAAGGGCGACTGGCGTTTTGAACAGTACTATACCAATTTGGCATCCTACTGCAAGAGCTATGTGGGCAGTGACGGTGTCATTAAGGCCGGAAAGTCTACGGAAAATTCGCGAGTCATTATCGCACTCAGTGCCATCGGAAGAGATGCGTCCTCCGTTGGCGGCTGCGACCTACTGAAGCCGTACTCCAACTTCGACTGGGTGTCGGCGCAGGGGCTCAACGGACCGATATTTGCGCTGATCGCGTTGGATACCCGTGAAAGCTATAAGACAGCGTACAAGGATACGCGGGAGAAATGTATAAAGCACATTCTCGATAAGCAGCAGCTCTCCGACGGCGGCTGGGATCTCAGCGCCTCTACGTCTGATCCGGACATGACGGCTATGGCTGTGCAGGCACTTGCGCCTTATTATAAGAGCGACACGAACGTGAAGAAAGCCGTAGACAAAGCGGTTACGGCTCTCTCCACTATGCAGAAGGATGGCGGAAGCTATGCATCGTGGAAAACGATAAATTCAGAGAGTGCGGCACAGGTCATCACAGCCTGCGCTGCGCTGGGCATCAATGCGGCCACGGATGAGAGATTTGTCAAGGGCGGCAAATCCGCTGTGGACGCACTGCTGGTGTTTTACAACGCAGCGGAAAAGGCTTTTCACCATACCCTGACGGACAAGGATGGAAATGCTACGGCGGTGGACGGTATGGCCACCCAGCAGGGGACTTATGCCCTTGTGGCTTATGAACGGTTGTTGAAGAATAAAACAGCGCTGTATGACATGAGCGACGTGAAAGCTGACTGTGCCAACGGCAAACACACCTTTGGCGAATGGAAGGAAACGGCGGCAACCTGCACCGAGCCTAAGCTCAAGACTCGTACCTGCTCCGTCTGCGGCCGCAGTGAGTTTGAAACGCTGGCTACTGCACTGGGGCATCGGACGGCCTCTGGCTACAGCATGAGCGACACAGCACATTGGCTTGCCTGCGCTGTGTGTGGGGCACATGTCAACGAGAGTAACCACAGGTATACCGGTGATCAGTGTGCCATCTGCGGTTATCACAAGCTGGGCGGACGTATTCAGGTGACGGAGCTGACCGCGCTCCCCACAGCCCTGAAGAATATGAGTGACTTGGATACGCTGGCAAAACTGCAGGCGCAGATGCTCTCTAAGCTGCAGACGGTGGATAAGGGGATCAAACGTACAGCCTATCGACTGTTCGATGTCTCCTTCCTCATCCCGGATGCTGCTGGAGGTTGGGCGGACGGTACTGATAAGCTGCCTGCGGATGGGCGCATAACGGTACTGCTGCCCTATCCCGCTGGTACAGGTAGGGACAGCCATAATTTTGCCGTGGTACACGTTTTTGACGCCGATTCCTTTGGGAAAAAGGCAGGAGGCATGGAAGCTCCCCGCGTGACTGAAACTGCAGATGGCTTGCAGGTAACGCTGACAGGACTTTCTCCCGTGGCCATAGGCTGGTCTGAAATCGCTCAGACCGACAAGGCAGATAACACAAAAAAGAATGCTGTGCATACAGCGGATGATAGTCAGATGCTTCTTTGGATAAGCGGTGCTGTCTTTTCTATCTCTGCAGGTGCGGTACTTATGCGGAAACGTCGCAGTACGCATTGAGGAGAACCCATGGAGAGAACTTGGAAGCATACGCTTTTCGCGTGTATTGCGGCAGCGGTATTGGTAGCGACACTGCTGTTAGTGGGCGGAAAGCTGATTGAGAAAACGTCTGACACACCCGCCGGGACACAGCAGACCGAGGAGAATACCCAACAGCAGGAGCAGACAGGATCGGAAATGCCTTCCGCAGACCCCAACGATCCCTCGATTATCGGCGGCAATACCGTCACGACCGATGTCGGGCAGCAGGATCGATACCAAACCGACCCCGTGCCGGAGGGCCGTCCTGATCCGGTAGAGCCGGATGAGGCGGACATTGATGACGGTATCACCTATACCTGTACATTTTCCATTTCATGCGAGACCATACTCGACAACTGGGAACTGTGCGATGAGAGCAAAAAACCACTTGTCCCTTCCGATGGCGTGATCTTATCCAGCACAATAGTCAGCTTCAGTGAAGGTGAAAGTGTCTTTGACGTCCTTCAGCGTATCTGCAAGGACAACAAGATACACATGGAGTCCAGCTGGACGCCCATGTACAACAGCGCCTATATAGAGGGCATCAATAACCTGTATGAGTTTGACGTGGGAGAAGGCTCAGGTTGGATGTATTCCGTCAACGGCTGGTACCCCAACTACGGCTGTTCTCGTTATCAATTACAGGACGGAGACATTGTGGCGTGGCGCTATACTTGTGACTATGGTGCAGATGTGGGCGGCGGCTACACCACCGGAAGCTGATAGTACCAAAAAGCCAAGGATGAGCTTTTGCGTTCATCCTTGGCTTTTTGACTTCTTCTATATTCCCGTTGACTTGCGAACGGTTGTGTGGTAGTTGTGTTTGCTACCAAAGCGAAAGGAGCATACGGCTATGAAAAGGATCATACTGCTCACCATTTGCACCACCCTGCTGCTTACGGGCTGCGGACAAACTACTGTGCCGGACGCAGACACCAGTCCCACGATGGCACAAGAGGAAGCTATTCCGGCAACAAATACGCAAGACGCCCCGATGGTGGCAGCGGGAGCGACCAGCGAGGTCGCGTCAGAAGTCCCCACACAGCCGCAACAAACGCCCTCTGTCGCACCGCAGGGAGAATCTGCGGTCACTGTGCCAGCCGAGCCGCCAACGGCAGACGCACCCGCACAAACGCCAGAACCCGCGTCTGATGCAGACTTAGATACCGCGCCGGAGCAACCGGTAGAGGAAGCATTCTCTGCGCCTCCCGCCACCGGCGACATCTACTCTATCGAGGAAGCCATGCGCGTGGGCAACGAGTATGCACGGGCACAGTACGGCGTGACCATCGACACCAGCATGACCGCTGCTGATTCCAGCTACTACCCCGGCACAGCGGACAGCGTGGCGTGGCTGGCAGAACACGGTGGACAGGCGGCACTCGACGCCGCCGTCTGCGGCAACGTAGATGCCACCTTCGCCAGCCTCGCAGCACTGGACGGTGCAGAGGTCATCAGCACATACGCTCGGTTCAACTGCACCGTCCAGTATAATGCGTCATCGGATGAGTACATCATGGTGGTGCTGTACGGATGAATGTGACAAGCAGAGGGCAGGCCATTGGCCTGCCCTCTGCTTGCTTATGACTCCTTCAGCCACCGCTGGAATTCCTCCGCGGTGATGATCCCCTCGTCACACTTCTTTTTCTGTTCTCTGGCCTGTTCACTCCAAGCGTAAAATTCACTATCGCTGATGCGCCCCGCCTTGATCCACGCGAAACGGCGCTTATACTCCCGGCGGTAGACCTTGAATACAGGATCGTCCGCCTGCTTCAGCGTCCACTGCTGGAATGCACCCATCGCACGGCAGCTGGACTGACCGTCGAGTGGTGTGCGGTCGCAGTACTCTGCGCTGACGCGGCCTGTCTGGGCGAAGTACCGTCCGCAGTTTTTGCAGCGACGCACGGTGATGCTGCGCTCCACGCAGGTCTGCAAAGAAAAGCTGATCATATCTGCCACGGTGTTCGCGTACAACACCGGTGCGCAAGTATCGCCATCCACCGGCTCAAAGCGCGTGGTGAGCAGACGGAACGGAAACAACTCCGGGTCGCTGGGTTGGTCGGGCTGGTCAAAATGATAGTACCGCATGATTTGCCGGCTGGGCTCGCGCCCGGCCTTGTCTATATCCAGTACCAACTCGAAGAACCGCTGGATCTGCTTTTGGTACAGCGGCAGCTCCTCCGGCAGTGTCCGTAACTCGTCTAACGCACAGGTTACTTTCTCTCCGTTGTTCTTAAAACCCTTGGAATGAAGGTAGAACCACTTGGTATACAGCACGCGAAAGAAGCTGTGTGTTTCCGCCAGCCCACCCAGCTTGACTATAGCGTTGGTCACACGCTCACGGTCGAGGCTCTCCAAGTCGTCGGAGATACACCGCAGCGCGACGGCAACCTTTCCAGTGTCCAGTTCTGTGAAGGACAGCAGCGACTCCAAAAACGGAAAGATCTTTCGCTGCGACGGTGCTCCCTGGGTGCCGAAAGCGTCGCTCTCGATGACCTCATGCCTTCCGGGGAAATACATTTTATAGTACCACATAACACCCTCCAATTATGGACTAATTGTAAATAATGCTCGACAGCGTTGACAGATCATGCCGCCTCTGTTATGATAGGCTCAAGCTAAATGTCTAACCAATATTGCAATTAGTCTACATCATCCGCGCAGCCATGTCAACAAAAATCGGAGGTGTCTATTGAACTTACAAAACAACAAAACGAAAAACTTCACACCACTGCCCAACGAGATATTCTCTCTGCACTTAAGCACCGGCGAGCTGGCCACCTATATAGCTTCGTCATGCTGAGCTCGGGCGGTAAAACGGTAAAGCTGTCCACGCCGGGGATGAGCGCCAGCACCCGCCCGTTGTCCCATTTCATATGAAACTGCCCGGCGTCGTCGATATAGTCCAGCTTCCCCGTCGTGCCAGCCGCCACCGGTGCGTACGGATCCTGCATGGAGTCCAGCCGGATGCGTGTACCCACAGGGTACTGCTTCCGCAGGAACGCCAGCATCTCCCGATTTACGTTCATACTAAATTCCTCCCATCGTCTGTGTGTAGTCTTCCAGCTCACAGGGGTTTTCCTCACCAAGAAAGTCAAACAGGATGTCATCTGCTGCCTTGCGGACAGCGGGATCGTCTGTCAGGACTTCATAGCGAAACCCTGTGGTGTCCCGATAGGGCAGCTCCTCCCGGATGCAGTCCAAAAAGTCGCCGGCATCGTCGTAGAAGATATCATCGTCCCCTACGAAGGTCACCTTGCCAAAAATACTTATAGTTATCTCACCTCCGTTCTCTCGCAGTACACCACAAACCGCTGCCGCCCGCCGCTGGCGTAGGGGTGGCAGGTCAACAGCGTCAGCAGGTCGCGTCCTTGCTGGATTTCGATCTTGTCCACCTCATGGGGCTGGATGATCTGAATGTCAGCCACCGTGTAGGTCAGCGTCTTCCATAGATTTGTCAGCGTAACGGTATCGCCACCATGTAAGCGGTCTATATGCCGGAAGTAGTCCGCGCCACGCCAGCCCCGGTGGCCCGCAATGACCTGGATCGCACCCTTGTCTGCGGCGTTGCGGTACCTCTCCTTGCCTGTCGGACGGAAAGGCGCTAAAATATGACGATGACACCGTTTATCCTCGGGCGTTTTGCGCTGCCACATTCACCGTTGAAAAAACTGTAACCTGTCCACCGCTTTTTGCAACTTACTGGGTGAGAGCTCTTAAAGGAGGTCGTCATGGAAGACGAAAGAATCATTGATCTATACTGGCAGCGAAGACAGGAGGCCATCTCCCGTACCGATGAAAAGTACGGCAGGCTTTGCACGAAAATTTCTCTCAATATCCTATCCAACGCGCAGGACGCGGAAGAATGCGTGTCTGATACATACATGGCCCTATGGAACAGCATTCCCCCACAGCGGCCAACGTGTTTTCAGGCTTTTGCGGCAGCCATTGTCAGAAATCTCAGCCTGATGAAGTTGCGGGAGCAGTACGCCCGGAAACGCGGCGGCGGTGAGTTTGATCTTGTATTGGACGAGCTGAAGGACACCATCGCTTCCGGTGATTCCGTGGAAGCGGAATGCGAGAGGAAGGAGTTTGCCGCGGCGGTCAATCAATTTCTTTGCACACTCTCAGCAGACGACCGAAATATCTTTGTGTGCCGCTACTGGTTCTTTGCTTCCATAGCGGACATTGCCTTGAGGTTCAAGTGTTCACAAAGCAAAGTAAAAACCTCACTTTTCCGAACCAGGCAGAAATTACGGCTATATTTATCTAAGGAGGGATTGCTATGACATCGTTTGACTTTCTGTCCGGGTTCAACAATATTGATCCGAAGTTTATACTGGATGCCATCGACCTGATGCAGACGGTTGAGGCATCTGATGCCGAAAAGGAGATTATGAACATGGAAAACTATACGATTCACAAAAAGAGAACTGTCAGAAGATCGGTACTGGTGGCGGCGGCTGTCATAGCGCTTTTGTGCGCCATGTGCGTGGGAGCCTACGCGGTGAATCTGTTTGGTATCAGAGACGCTGTGATGGGCAGCCAGATCGTTTCCGACTACTATGTGGACGGCGAGTACGCAGGCAAAAAGCTGGATGACGGAATGACCATCAGTATGCAGGGCTGCATCGGCTCCCCCGAATACGAGGCCTCCCGCGAGTTCAACGCCTTCCTCAGCGCCTACGAAGCAAACGGCTATAACGGAGATGCGCTGCACCAGCCTCTGGGCGACTGGGGCGAAGCCCATCGAAGGCTCTACAACGGCCTTTACACGGAAACGCTGGTCAACAAGTTCCTTGAGATCAGTGAAAAATATGCTCTCAAGCCGTGGGACGATCTATACGAAGGCTCCGGGTATACAAGCCTTTGTGAGATCATCGGCAGCGATGGCTTTTTGACAATGGAAAACCCGTCACGGCAGAGTATCCCTGAATATCGGGTATGGAACGACGGTTCCTTCTCCTTCGGGGATGATTGGCGTACGGGCGGCGAGGAGGAAAGCTTCTGCACCATCGCCATAAACCGTCGGGTAAAGGGAAGCATGAGCATCGACTGCCTTTCTCTGGATGATGCCCATGAATACCATGAATGGTCGTATACCACCGCGCGTGGCGAGACAGTGTCTGTTTACTCCGGCAACCATCAGTTCATTGTCCTTTACAACGGCGAGAACGCATTTATCAGCCTGGTTTCTCAGCCGGGTGACTCTCTCGGCGATGACGAGATCAAAGCATATGTGGAAAGCGTTGATCTCTCTGCGCTGGATAAAATCGGTCATATCAACCTGCCGGCATAAGCCCGCCCCGATTGCGGCAAACTGCTGGACAACCACCAAGGGAGGGACGGAAGTCCCTCCCTTGGTGGTTACTGGTCTTAGGTGGATCACAGCTTGGTTTTTGGATGTCGGTCAGGCTGCCAGTGTTCTTGCTGGTGGAGGAACACGCAAAGCACCCACACAGTCCCCACCTGTTCGTATCGCCTAAAACCGGCACCATGTTCGACCCGGACTCCTTCCGTCACACCCACGAAAAGATATTGAAGGCTATCGGCGCGGAGCACATCAGGTTTCACGACCTCAGACACACCTTCGCCACGTTATCCCTCAAGTACGGCGTGGACGTCAAGACGCTGTCCGGCGCACTGGGACACTATGACGCGGGCTTTACCCTCAGCACCTACACCCACGCCACGGAGGGGATGAAGCGCTCCGCTGCCGACACCATCGGCAGCGTCATCAGCCAGACCATGTAGCCCACAAAAAACAGCCGGAGAGGGACGGATGATGCCATCCGCCCCTCTCCGGTGCTTTCCTGACCTCTTGGCTTTTGGGTCACGGAAAAAGACATAATAAACTGTGTCACTCCTCCACTGCCACATATCGCTGCTTGGGACTGCGGGGTTTATCGGGCAGCGTCATCCGAATCGCTCCGCACTCTACGAGAGGATCAAGGTAACGCCGCAGGGCATACTGCCCTGACGCAATATTTAGATATGCAATGATCTCGCTGCGGCTTCGAGGTGTACGGCAGAATTTCAGCAGACCTTTTTCGTCTTGCACGTTAGCTTGTTTTACATCCTCGTCGCCGACACTTCCCGCTGCACCATGCTCACCATTGTACAGCGTCACGACAAATTCGCTGCGCCGATCCGCGAATACCGGCTCTGGCAGGTTGCGGTTTTTCATGGCAAACCGAATCGTAGGAATCCCGGAATAGCGATTCTCAGTTTCCCCCAGGGTCTCCATTACGGTAACAAGAACCGGGTTTCGGGTATCCGGCTGGGCATTGCCCAACTGGTCGAGAGTCAATCTACCATAAAGCCCACCCGGATTTGTGATCTCGATCCGATTGGAATACATGACCAACTGGATCGGCATTCCCTCGGTATGCAGACTATAATCCCGGTGTACCAACGCATTGAGTATCGCCTCGCGGACAGCGTCCATAGGGTACTGCGGAATATCAATTCTCTCGCCTGTTTCTTTGTCGATCCTTGTGGCCGTCCGCATATTGGCTCGAACAAAGGTCAACGCACCCTCCAGCATATCCGGAAGCGTACCTTCGATCCGCTTTGTGTCGCTGAATCGGTTGCCCTCTGCGTCAAGAACGCCCATTTGCTCTGCGGGTACACAGGTGGCAATGATGCTCAGTTGCGGATAAAACGCCTGCGGGTAGAGTCCGAACAGCAGCAATGCCGCCATGGTGATTTTCCCATCCCGCGTGATGCCGGTCAGTTAATACTGCTGTGCCTCCGACATACCAGCCAAATTCGGACGCGCACATGTTTTTCTCTCCAAATACGTTTTTACCTTAGACATATCCAGCGATTGGAAGGACACCCTCTCCACTGGACGAATATCGTCTTGATATTTCTTTCGGAACGCCTCGTAGCTGTATACTTCGTACTCCGTCATGGGCTTGTCTCCGTCACCTACGCGGATATAGGACCCGTGCAGCCGTCCCTTGGCTGTTTTGAAGCAAGGGCGTTCCGCAATATCAACGGGTGGGATCTCCGCAGAGACAAATGTAAGCCCATCTTCATCCACCTCGGTAAATTGCGGTCGAACGATCGGCGTCATTTGTTCGCAGTATTCCATTACCTTGCGCTCCAAGTCCTGTGCGTCGTAGACGCCCGCCTTTGCGAAGCCGTTCTTTTCCTCCAAGCCGAACACAAAGATTCCCCCGCTATTTTGATTGGAAAACGCAGAGATCGTATCATATAACCTTTCAGGACAGCCCTGCCGTGCCGCCTTTACTTCTATGGTTTGTCCTTCACAGCCACGAACCCGAATGCTTTCAATCAGATCGTGAAGCTCCTTTTCTACCATACAAATCACTCCTTTGCACCCATTCTAACATATAGAACGCAAGAAGTGAAGAAAATTCGCAAGACATTCCTTGACTTTTTTCGAGCTTTTCTTATGTTATTAAAAATAACGTAAGATGTTATTGCGTTATTTCTTGGGTTATTGGCTTGCATCTTGCGACAAGTACCGAAA
>OHVT01000543.1_pt1 | contig 17237 bp, 18 predicted proteins | sample 1579441 | NCBI WGS metagenome assembly OHVT01 (sample SAMEA3882542, study PRJEB24775) | human gut metagenome | biome: human-associated habitat; feature: intestine environment; material: feces | place: Netherlands | collected 2009/2010
GCCGCCAGCACAGCCGCTATGACCGTCATGTCTATCGCCATGTGCGGGATGGATGCAAAAATGTTCGCCCCGCCGCCGCAGCCGCAATCCAGCACCTTGGCATTTGGCGCAAGTCGTAGAAATTGAAGTCCCCACTGCGCCACAGGGCTGTGGCCCAGATTCATCATGGCAACCATAAGTTTTCCGCCGAGGCCCACGGGCTTGCGGGTGTTTTCAAAGAACGACATCTGGCCCCTCCGATTTCGTGCATTCCGCATAGGTCAACGGGAACGAGGCCTTCAGCACCGCGCTTTTCTGCACCGCCCAGCCGTTTTGACGCAGGAAACACAGGTATTCCTCGCTTGTCCACCTGCTGTGGAGGGGGAATCCCGCCATACTCATGAAAAAGGCTTTTGCCTTGCCGGAAACCGAGTTCCCCGCGTGGGTGAAGGTTGGCGCGATGAGCACGCCGTCGTCCTTCAGCACCCGCCTGATTTCTTGCAGGGCCTTTTCCGGATGCGGCACTATGTGAAGCGCGTTGGACGCGATCACCACTTCGAAGGACTTATGTGCATAGGGCAGGCGGAACATATCTTGTACGGAAAAGTGCAGCTTTGCGGATTGATTGTCCCGTTTTGCTTCAAGGATCATCTTTGCAGAAGCGTCCGTAGCCTCGATGTTCGCCGCTACATTCACGATGCTCTTTGCGATAAGCCCCGTGCCGGTGGCAACCTCCAGTACGGTTTTTGCTTTCACCACCGGCCTGATCAGCTCATACATCTTCTCATACGCCGCCCGGTCCTTTCGCGTGAAACGGTCGTACCGACCGGCATTCTTGTCCCAGAAGTCCTTGCGTTCGTGCATGGCTGTCGCCCCAAACAGTTAGAGCCATCTAACTATAACACACGAATCATGCAGTAAGATAAGGCTAACCTTATTTTCTTGGCTAAGACGCATCTCTCTGACCCTTTGAATCGCCCCTTTTCACGCCACCCGCTACGAACCCCGGCGGAAACCAGGGAGTGATTAAAGGAGCGACCTGCGGTTTTGCGAATCAATTGAGTCATTCCCGAAACCGCGAATTAAGGGCCTGATTCGCCCAAATTGCGCACGAATCAGCCCTCGGGCGGTACGACGCGACACGCATCGACAACACTCGGACTGGATTAGTCATCGAGTGGGAGTAGTAATAGAACATTTGCGCTTGTTTTTCATACGGTTTCATACGGTTCCGATGGCGACCGATGGGGACGTTTCGCAACCGCCGCACCTGCAAGCCGCATGGTTTCACAATCGGGCAAGAACTCAGAAGGCTCCTCGTGAAAAACGAGGAGCCTTCTGAGTTCTTCGGCGCGGGCGGATTGGGACCCGCTGCCGATCTAGAGGCACTCGGTCAGAATCTGGAACACCTCGCTGCGCTCCAGTTTCTTGGCGCAGCCGCCGGTGAGCACGCAGGTGTCCGCAACCTTGTGCAGCGTCTCGTCGGACGCGTCGGAGCCCATCTCGGCGAAGCTCGTGGGAAGCCCCATCTCGCCGATGAACGTCTGCAGGCGGTCGATGCCTTCGAGCGCCACCGTAAGGTCGTCTTTGCCCTCGCCGTCGACGCCCCACACCTCGCGCGCCCAGCGGGCGAACTGCGCGGGCGCCTCGGGGGCCAGGTGGCGGTAGAGCGCAGGGTGGATGACCGCGAGGCCCATTCCGTGGTTGGTGTGGGTGTACGCGCCGTACTGGTGCTGGATCATGTGCGCCTGGAAGTCCGTTGACTTGCCGATCTTGAGCACGCCGTTCTCGGCCATGGCGGAGTCGTATACGAGCTCGCTTCTGGCATCGAGGTTCTGGTCGTCGTCCGCGATAATCCGCATGTTGCGGATGACGTTACGCTGGATGGCGAGGTTGATGTCGTCGGTGACGTTGCGTCCGCGCGGGCTTCCGAAATAGCTCTCCATGCAGTGCGAGAGCGTGTCGAACGCGCAGCTCATGAACTGCGCGTGCGGTACGGTGAGCGTGAGCGCCGGGTCGAGCGCCGCCCACATGGGCATCGCCCCCAGATAGGCGCCCTTCACGTGCGTCTCCTCGTTGGTGATGACGGCGCCGTTGTTCTGCTCGGCACCCGTGCCGGAGAGCGTAACGATGCAGCCCATGGGGATGAACGAACTCGGCATCTTGCCGTCGGCGTGCTCGAACGTCTCGATGTCCTCGTCAAGCATCGCCTGCGCGGAGACCACCTTGCAGCAGTCGAAGACCGACCCGCCGCCGACGGCGAGAATGAAGTCGACCTGCTCCTCGCGTGCGAGCGCGGCGCCTTCCTGGCACTTCTCGTAGGTCGGATTGGGCATGATGCCGCCGAAGTCCACCACGCGCTTGCCCGCGCTCGTGAGCTTGTCGACCACGTGGCCGTAGACGCCGGTTCGTTTGACCGAGCCTCCGCCGTAGGCGAGCATCACTGTCTTGCCCATGGCACCCATCTCGGCGTCGAGTGCCTGGTCCATGGCCCCCTCGCCGAAGTAGTTCCTGACCGGGTAGTCGTACGTGAATGAGTTCATGGCAATTCCTCCTAGTAAGTTATCAGTGCGGTCTGACGCTCGTCTACACGTTGCGCACGAGCCCGGACATCCATTCGATGGTGGCGGGGTCGTGGTGGTCGAAGAACGCGCTGCGCCCGGTGTCGAGCGCGGCGATGGCGACCATCTCGTCGTCGCCCAGCGCGAAGTCGAAGACGTCGAAGTTCTGCTCCATGCGATCGCGGTGCGTGCTCTTAGGGATGCAGACCACACCGCGCTGCAGCAGCCAGCGCAACACGACCTGGGCGACCGTCTTGCCGTGCGCCTCGCCGATGCGAGTGAGGACCTCGTTGCGGAAGAGGTCGTTTCTGCCCTCCGCAAAGGGCGCCCAGCCCTCCATGGCTACCTCCTTGCCGACCATGTACTCCTGCGCCTCGCGCTGCTGGAAGAACACGTTGCACTCGACTTGGTTCACGGCGGGGGCGATGCGGTTGAACGAGATGAGGTTTGCGAGATGATCGGGGTAGAAGTTAGCTGTGCCTATGGCGCGGATAACGCCCTGCTCGTAGAGCTCCTCCATGGCGCGCCACGCGCCGAAGACGTCGCCGAACGGCTGATGGATGAGGTAGAGGTCGACGTAGTCGAGCCCCAGCCGCTTGAGCGACGCGTCGAAGCCGCGCTTGGCCCCCTCGTAGCTCACATCCGACATCCACAGCTTGGTCGTCACGAACACCTCGTCGCGCGGCAGGCCGCTCGCACGAATGGCAGCCCCGACCGCCTCTTCGTTGTCGTAGCTCGCGGCCGTGTCGAGCAGCCGGTAGCCGACCGAGAGCGCGTCCTCCACGGCGCGCTGGCATTCCGCGGCGTCCGGGATTTGGTACACGCCGAAGCCGAGCTGCGGCATCCTGACGCCGTTGTTCAAGGTGATGTAGTCCATGGTGCCTTCCTTTCTCGCAACTTGACGTATCCACCATACGAGGGGCGCCGCGCCGGCGGAAGTTTCCGTTGGTGAGGGTTCTATAACGCTGGGGTGCGCACGGGGCTATAACCCGCGGGTTCTAGGCGTCACCTCAAAGAGATCGGCGCCGAGCTCGTCGGCGATGGCCTGAGCTACGACAGCGGTGTGGCCCTGTGCCGAGTAGTAGGCCACGAGGACGTTACCGTCTGCAGCGGGCACTGCGGCGGGCTCGTCCTCGACAGCCGACTGGTCCTCGGCGGCGGCTTGGTTGGTCCGTTATCGTCTGAGCGCTACTCCTGCGCGTCGAAATCGGGGCGCATGGCCAGGTAGCCCGCGAGTGCTTCCTCAGTGGCGGTGTAGTAGGTCATGGTCCCGTCGAGCTTGGCAATCTCGGCCATCTCGTCTTCGGTGAGGGAGAAGTCGAAGATGTTCGCGTTGTCGGCGATGTGGGCGGGGTTCTTGGAGCCGGGGATGATGGAGGTGCCCATCTGCACGTGCCAGCGCAGGATCACCTGGGCCGGGGTCTTGCCGTACTTCTCGGCGAGAGCGACGAAGACGGGCTCCTCCAGAAGACCTTTGTCGCCGTGGCCGAGCGGGTACCACGCCTCGATCACCGTGCCGTACGGCGCGAGGTAGGCGCGCGGGCCGCGCTGGGCGTGGTAGGGGTGGCACTCAACGGTCACGAGCTGCGGCTTGATGTCGGCGACCTCGATGACCTCGGCGATCTTGTCTTGCGGGAAGTTGGAGAGGCCGAGGGCGCGCACCTTGCCTGCGCGGTACGCCTCTTCCATCGTGCGCCACGCGGCCAGGTAGTCGCCTACCGGCTGGTGCAGGATGAGCATGTCGACGTAGTCGAGCCCCAGGCGCTGGAGCGTGGCGTCCACCGCCGACATGCCCGCGTCGTAGACGCTCGGCCAAAGCTTGGTGGAGACGAAGATCTTGTCGCGCGCGACGCCGCTCTTGGCGATGGCACGGCCTACGGCGCGCTCGTTCATGTAGGCGTTGGCGGTGTCGATGTGCTCGTAGCCAGCCGTGAGCGCGGCGGTTGCGGCCGCCTCGGCCTCGGCCGGGGTCATGAGGAAGGTGCCCAAACCCTCGATGGGCATCTCTACGTCGTTGTTGAGCTTCAGATACTCCATGGTCTCCTCCTTAATGGCGACTTTTCGAATACAAGGCTACGGCGTTTACTGACGTGCGAGAAGTTCACGTTGGAATGATGGATATAACCATGGGGTATATACGGCACATAATGCGTGACAGGAGGATCGATGTACAACCCACAGCTTGACACTTTCATCCGCGTGGCGGAGGCGGGCAGCTTCTCCAAGGCGGCACAAGAGTCCTTCATCACGCCCACGGCTGTCATCAAGCAGATGAACCTGCTGGAGTCGCGGCTAGGCCTTACGCTGTTCCACCGATCGCATCAGGGGCTTTCGCTTACGCGAGCAGGCAGGTCGCTGCTCGCCGACGCCCGCCATATCGTGCAGTACTCTCAAGAATCAATCGCACGCGCCCGCGTCGCCGAGCGTGGAGAAAAGCGCATCATCCGCGTGGGAGTGTCGCTCATGACGCCCAGCACGCCGCTCACGAAGCTGTGGCCGAAGGTGAAGGAACGTTGCCCTGGCATGAGCCTTCAGGTGGTCACGTTTGAAAACACACCCTCGGCGGCGCGCGGTTTGGCGAACCTCGGGCAAGACATGGATATCGTGGCGGGGATTTTCGACGATGCCTTTCTTAAAGAGCGCGGGTGCCTGGGCCTCGAGCTTTCGCGCGAGCCGCTCTGGTGCGCCGTTCCCGTCGACAGCGAACTCGCCAAACGCGACATCGTCACATTCGACGACCTCTACAATCACAGTCTTATGCTTATACGCCGGGGCTGGAACGCCGAAATCGACCGCGTGCGCGACGAGATACTCTTGCATCATCCTCAAATCGCGCTCGTAGACTTCCCGCAATATCGGGCGGAGGTGTTCAATCGCGGCGCGAACGAGGACCTCGCGCTTGCGACGCTGCCGTTGTGGGCCAACGTCCACCCCATGCTCAAAACCGTCCCTACCGATTGGGACTGTCTCGTGTCTTACGGGCTACTTCATTCGTCGCACCCCGCAGACCATGTGCGGGAGTTCCTCGATGCGGTGTCTGCCGTGCTCGAGACAGAGCATCGATAGGCAATCGCGAACAGATGCGCTTATGCCTATGGGAATAACGGGAACTGGCTTCTGAACTCGCGTTTTGATACCGTCGAGTACCGCCTGATGCTGTTTCGGCGTCGCCATAGAGCAAAGCCATCAGCGAAATAACGGGAATAACGGCCTCCGAACCTTCTGGTTCGGAGGCTTTCTTTTTGCATGTCTGCCTAAAACGACTCCTTGCCAAAGCCCCTTGAGCATCGGGCGGCATTATTGAGTGTGGGCGTTATCGTAGGTATCTTTGATTTCTTCCGGCAAATTGTCGGGAATCAGCGCCTTCACTCTATCCTCGTTGCCATCTTGGATCGCCTGCTCGTAGTACCAGCATTTGAACTTCAACATATCCAGCGCACGGTTCATGTTCGCGATCTCCGATTCCATGTGGGCCTTCCGCTCCTCGAACATGGCCTTGCGCTTGGGATATGTCGATGGGCCCTCCGCGCACCATTCCATGAACAGCCGGATGTCCTTGATCTCCATCCCAGCCTTCTTCAGGCATTCGATGACCCGAAGCGCCTCGAGTTCCGTATCGCCGAATCGGCGAATGCCGGACGTTCGCTCCAATTCCGGGAACAATCCCTGCTTGTCGTAATAACGCAGCGTGGAAACGGGCAGATCGAACATCTCCGCCACCTGTCCGATTGTGTACATGGTCCCTCCGGACAAATCTCGAATTTACTCCTTGACCTAAAGTTAGGTTTAGGTATTACCTTTATTTTCGTCAATACAAATCGGGAGCGCAAGGGATTTTCGCCAAAGGCGCACGCTTGCCGGAACGGTATTCGCCGGCGGCTTGAACGGCGTGGGCAAAATCGGCGGGCATCCCGCTCTTGAGCAGGCGCGACGAATGGGCACAGGAGTCTAGGCGCGGCTTAGCTGGACGGAAGCAGTTTTGCACTCAAAACCATCGACAGGAGGAAATCGATCATGGCAATCAAACAGACAGCGGGCAGAGATGCCCTGGGGGACTTTGCTCCCAAATTCGCACAGCTCAATGACGATGTACTGTTCGGCGAGGTGTGGAGCCGAGAAGACAGGCTTTCCCTTCGAGACCGCAGCGTGGTGACGGTGGTTGCCTTGATGGCACAGGGGCTGACGGATTCCTCGTTCCAATATCATCTGATGTCCGCAAAGAACAACGGCGTGACCAGGGCGGAGATAGCGGAAATCCTTACGCACGCGGCGTTTTACGCAGGCTGGCCCAAGGCATGGGCGGCCTTTCGCATGGCGAAGGAGGTCTGGGCGGATAGCGATGCCGCCGACGCAAGAACCAAGCATCAAAACGAGATGGCCTTTCCCATCGGTGCCCCCAACGACGCATTTGCGAAGTACTTTATCGGGCAAAGCTACCTCGCGCCCCTTTCCACCGAGCAGGTCGGCATTTACAACGTTACGTTCGAGCCAGGCTGCCGCAACAACTGGCACACCCATCACGCCAAAAGCGGCGGCGGGCAGATTCTCGTCTGCGTGGCTGGCCGAGGGTTTTACCGGGAATGGGGCAAACCGGCACAGGAGCTGTGCCCCGGCGATGTAGTAAATATTCCCGCAGGCGTAAAGCACTGGCACGGTGCGGCGCCCGACAGCTGGTTCTCCCATCTCGCGGTGGAGGTTCCGGGCGAGGAGGCCTCCAACGAGTGGTTGGAGCCCGTGGACGACGAGCAATATCTCAAAGCGACTAACAAGGAGGCTTAAATACCTTCGCCGTCCGCGCCGCCGAGAGCAGGGCGCCCAAATCGGCCTGGATTGCCTCTGCCTTGCTTCCAAGCTGCAGCGGAGCCGAGTCGCCCGAGATGTTTACGCTTAACAGGTGCGCATCCGTCAGCTTTGCGGTCATGCTCCAGAACGGGAGTGTGATGATTCCGGGGGTCATCTCGCCCACGCCCAGTTCCAGCAACAACACACGGACGTTACCGCGCTCGCGCACGAAGCGCTCGTATCGTTCGAGACTCTCGCGCCATGCCGTGCCCTGCAGAAACGTGTCGTCCCGTACCCACGGCACAAGCTGCCAACCGCAGTGCGGGCATCGGGGGACATCCTCGCTGCGGATCTCGAACCCCGCCATGCCTGCGAGTATGCGCTCGACGTAGGGACTCGCATCGAAGATCTCGTCGCAGCATGGTTGCTTGCACTGAAGGTGCGCGAAGCTTCCCTGATAGTTGCAGGTACTCTCGGCAGGAAACGTCTTCTCGACCTGGGTGTCCACATTGGTGCTCAGGATGAAGTAATCCTTATGGCCGATGAGGGACCGCAGGTCGAGATAGGGCTGCGAGGCAGGCTCGCGCAGCATGAAATCGATGTATCGCGCGTAGTAGGCCCATTGCTGCTCGAGACTGGGGTAGAGGTGGTAGAAGCCGTCGAAAAGGCTCTTGAAGCCAAAGGCTTGCTGCCAGTCCGCCATTCCGGCACGCGTCATGCCCGCGTGGTTGTAATGGTTGAACCCGGCGGCGCTCGACATGCCCGAGCCGATGCCGACGATGATGGCGTCGGCATCGTCGATAAGGCTTCGAAGCCTCATCGCTTCTCTTTCTAGAGGCGGCATCGGGCGATCTCCTCAAAAGCCGGGGCCATATCGCCGTCAACGAGAATTGTCTCGCACGATGCATCGGGCGCCAGGGCCTGACTGTAGTTGAACACGATGTAGGTGGCGTGTTCGCAGACGTTCGCGACCTGAGCGAGCATGCGCTTTATGACGCCGTTGTGCAGTCCCACGCCAAGTTCGAGGATGGCGACCCTGCCGTTGCGATGGGCTTGCACAAGACGCGCGAGCTCGTCGAGCTGGGCCATGGCGAGGGCGTCTGGATGGGCGAGACGCCGCTCGTCAATCGACGTGCGTATGCTCCCCTCCGTCTCGAGCACGCGGTTCTCGTTGAATCCCGCCCGCGCGAAGTGCCCGTCGATGTTGCATGTGACCACGAGGGTGTCGGCGTGCTCCGTAAGATGCCGCAGCCCGTTCATGAGCGGGCTGGGCTCATATTCGAGATATTCCTTTTGATGGAACCGCTCGGCACATCGGCGTCGCACGCTGGCATCCGGGGAGGTAAGCCCCTGCAGTATGCAGCCGATGCCGTCGGTCTGGGCGAGGTCTCCGTACGCCTCCCGAAAATGAGCATCGGCGCGAAAGAGGTTGAGCCCCTCCGCCATGTCGAGTCCGTTGCTAGCGCCGATGACGATCAGATCCGCCTCTGCAAGCGCCCTGCCGATGCGAGCTGCCTTCATCGTTTCCATGCGCTACTTCCCCAGCGTCTTGCGCACGTCGGCGAGCACGTCGGCGATGTCGGCGAACGGCTAGCCCCCGATCCTCGATCGCGCGGGGGAGAAACTGGGTCCTGTTGTTCACGGCGATGTAGCCGGCCTGCGGCAACTGCGCTGTGAGGGCCCAGAACGGCTCCTGGATAAACGCGGGTGTCATGCGGCCCACGCCCAGCTCAAGGAAGAGAATCTTCTGCCGCGCGTGCGCGTCGAGCCAGTCGGACACCTTGCGGTACTGCTCCTCGTAGAGCTCGCCCTGCAGGAAGTTGCCGTAGCCGCGAACCCAAGGGAACGCCTCTGCCCCGCAGTGCGGGCAGCGTGGCACGAGTTCTGTCGGAACCTCTAGGCCGTCTCCCATGGCCTCTACCATACGAGAGACCGGCTCGATGGCGTCCCATGCCTCGTCGGTACAGCAACGGGAGCACTGGAAGAAGCGGTGGTCGCCTTGGATCTCTGCCACCTTCTCCCAAGGGTAGATTTTCATGAACTGCGTGTCCTGGTTGGTGGTGAGAACGAAGAAGTCTTTCTCGGTAAGAATGGCGTCGAGATCTTTGTAGGGCCCGCGCAACGGGGCGTTGAGCGTGGTGTCGAGGAAGGTGGCAAGGTAGCCCCAGCGCGACTCGGCGGTGGGCCAGCGGTAGGACGACCCTTCAAAAGCGCCTCTGAAACCGTAGCGCTCGGCGAATTTGCCGAAATGCCTGCGATAGGTCGCGTTGTCCTCGTAGTAGAAGTCGCCGCCGCCCGCCGCGGAGAGCCCGGAGGCCCCGCCTACAAACACGCAATCGGCTTCCTCGACCATGCGGGCAAACGTTTTGATTTGCTGGGCGTAGGGCTCAGGCTCGCGGTCACTCAGATCATAGGGCGTGCCGCCGCTGCGGTAAGCGGCCTGATGGGAAAACGACCGGTTGGTGAGTTCGATAACGAGCCGCTCGTATAGAGTCACTTGATACTCTCTTTCAACTACAATGAACAGGTGTCTATAAAAAGTATCAATGTTGATTTGCGTCAGAGCAATGAACAGTTTCGAGTTGCTGTCGATAAACGGGCGGCTTCTGGATATTGTTGAGCGCTGCAATTGGAGGGGCCATGGAATCGGGGAAGATCGATCGTCGCCGACGCTATACGCTCTCGGTCATACGGGAGGCGTTCTTTGCGCTGCTGGCCGAGGTTGGCTTCGCGAAGATGACGGTAGCGGATATCTGCCGCCGCGCCGATATCAACCGCGGCACGTTCTATCTGCACTACGAGGACAAGTTCGCGCTGCTCGACGAACTTATCGACGAGGCCCTGGCGGCGGCACCGCCGCTCGAGGGAACGGAGGCGGGCGCCCTCTGCCAGCGCCCGCCGGCAAACGATGACTATTATCTGCTCTACTCGGATGACGATGCGTACACCCGGGTGGCACAGCGCGTCGTCGAGCGCGGCGCTGAGCAGATGGTTCCCTCGATTATGGAGAAGACCGGGCTTTCGCGCGAGGACGCCTATCTGCTCTTCGTCCACAACGTCCAGGGAAATCTCGCGGTCAACCGCCTGCTCGGTTGGAGGCGAGGGCCCGAGTTTGCCCACGCCCAAGAGCTGCTTGGCGCCTATTCCGAAGGGGGCATGCGGGCGGTATCGGCCCCTTGCACACCGATCGCGAATTAGAACATGATAGCGTCGTCGGCTGTGAAGGCATCAAGGGATCCCTGCTTGACCTGGATGCAGACGTATGTGATGCTCGAGTCGGATGCGGCGCGGAACTGACGGTGTGCGGTGGGGGAAATGCGCAGCCAGTCGCCGGCTGCAAGCTCGATTTCCTCACCGTCGATCGTGACCGAGCCAGCGCCTTCGAGCACGCCATAGATTTCCTCGTTTTCCTTGTGTGCATGGACGAACGGAACGCCAGCGCCGGCGGGAAGATTGTTGACACTCACCTCTGCCCCGGTAAGCCCGAGCACTTCGTGCAGCTCGACACGGCTCTCATTACCGATGTGGGTCTTTGCATAATTAGCCATAATGGTTCCTCTCTTGGGGTTGATTTACCTTGCAGGCATCTCCTGCGTGAGATATATTCAACGTGAAAGCGCATGCAAATACGAGTACGCACATATTTGTAACTGCGTACTTTTTTGTGAAACCGGTATGGTCAAGGAGGTTGAGTCTCCCGTGATGGCGAAAGAGGAGCTTCCGGAGTGTCCGGTCGCAACGGCGGTAGCGCTCATTGGCGGCAAGTGGAAGCTGCTCATTATCCGTAACTTGCGCGTACGCCCTTGGCGTTTCAACGAGTTGCGCCGCGACCTCGAGGGGATCTCTCAGAAGGTGCTTACCGATAGCCTGCGGCAGATGGAGGATGATGGGCTGGTCTTTCGCCATGACTATGGCGAGAATCCTCCCCGGGTTGAGTATGGCCTTACCGAGCTCGGTCGCCAGATGATGCCCATCATGGACTCGCTCGCAGACTTCGGCGCTTATTACAAGACGGTCGTTTCGTAGCGGACACGCTGCTTAGGGGACGGAGAACCGCTACGAGTACGATAGCGATTCTCCTACGGCTGCCGTCGATTCCGTAGTTATAGAGCGGAAGGAGGCTGCAATGGGGTCGTCCGCCCCACAAGAAGGTCCTCCCTTCCCGGTATGGCGCCGACATACGCATGCCGGCTCAAACTGCTCGATGCGCGAAGTGTTGTTATGGCTTCGCTCAGCCTGCGGACGCCCAATCATCCGTGCACCACATTCTATCCATGTGCATGGGCGGCTGCCCCCACCGCTGCATGGTTTCCGGCGTGCGTCGTTGCCCCTGGTTCAAAGACGATCCCGATGCCTACGTCCTCGCCAAAACCCGCGCCGCCCTCAAGAGCCGCCAATAAAACCTCCGGCCCTGCTTGGCCCCGGGAATAAACGTCAGACTTGCCCGATTCACGCTTCGCGCAAGGGCCGTTCTACTTCCCAAACCTGATCTGTCTGTCGCACAGCTCAAGGGAGCCTGGGATACCTCTTTGATATCTTCCACGAACTACTGGAGTGCGGCACAGTCGGATGACTGGACCGTTTTCGTTGGAGCTTGGTTGTTTGCCTGTGTGAATGGCGTATTTGCTTTAGCTAGTGGTTGCGACGCCTTGTTGCGGAAATGCCAACTGCCGCGACTACACCACCGGCAACATTCAGGGCTGCCGCTATCGCGCTGTTGTCGCCCGTCGCGGGTAGGGTGGTCCCGGCTGGTTTAACTGCCGTTACTGCCTTGGTGGAAACGGGATTTGCCGCGGGCTTTTCTGTCTTGGGCTGCGGTGTGGGCTCGGGCTTGGTTCCCGGTTCGGGTTTGACCTCTGGGATCGGCTTAACACTTGGATCGGGTTTGGAACCGCTCGTATCGGTTGCAATCAAGTGCACGTCGCTGTCGAAGACGTAACGGATGTAGTAATCGTGCCGCGTCTCGTGCATAATCCCCTGCCCGCTGTCGAAGTCACGGTCAACGTGTGTGCCAAGGTGGGTTGAGCTGACAAGGTTCAGTCTGTAAGGGATTTGGTCGTCAGCGTAGCCGCCTGTAAAGACTGCGGTTGCTCTAACGTGATTGTCGATCATGGTTAGGGCAATAGAGACGCTGGCCTCTTTGGGGTTCTCGGTTTTTATAAGGCTTTCGGTATCGGTGTCGATCTTGAAGAGATGGACGGTGTCGTTAAGCCCGTAGATGAAGTCCTCGGGTTTGTCGGGGAAATCGTATACAAACGCCTCATTCTGGACCAACATGAAGGCAGGGGGGAGCTCCAGGTCATAGTTATGGTCGACAACGGTGGTAGCTGTGAAGTTGCCGTCCGTGTTGGCTTCGCTGCGGATAATGGGCGTTGCAGCATCGGGTTCGGGCGTTTCGGCCGCTTGTGCCGAACCGGGTAGCAAGAGCTGCCCTGCCATAAGAATGCTTACTCCGAAGGCGACGACTCTGGCGCCTACATGAAGCTTGACGTTGCGGATAGACAGACCAGTGCGTTTGTTATGGGTTTGCGGTGCAACATGCTGTCCATACATAAGGCGCTCCTTGTTCGTAGGCCGGTTTCCGTGGATCTATATTGCGCCTGCCCGATTCGGTCAGGATCATACACGCGAACGCTCACGCGAGCAGGAGAAAGCTCTAGTTAATTTTCCCACAGTCGACACTTTGCGGCCAACGATTTGCTGTTCAATTCTCGGAGAGAGAGTCAAGACAGTCGAGGAGTTATCAGGCGGTGAGATTATGTCTAGAGAACACTGACGAGAGATGTGGTCTGCGGACGACTGAATAGCTCCATCTGTTTTGGTTACAACGAAATGTGTGCCGCGCGCCTGCGGCATGAAGGAGGGAGATTTCTATGAATATCGTTGTATTGAGTGGCAGCCCGCGTAAGGGCGCCAATACCGACACCATGGTCGAGGCGTTTGCCGAGACCGCGCGTGAGGGCGGCAATACGGTCGAGGTCATCCGCGTTGCCGGCAAAAAGATCGCTGGTTGTCTGGGATGCCAGTACTGCTTTGCCCATGAGGGCACCTGTGTGCAGAAGGATGACATGGCCGACGTGATCGAGTCGCTGAAAGGCGCCGATATGGTTGTCTTCGCTTCGCCTATCTACTGGTTTGATATCACTGCGCAGGAGAAGGCCGCCATTGACCGCCTGTACGCCTTCGGTGCTACGGGCTTCCCGTTCACCAAGACGGCCCTTTTGCTCGATAGCCACAGCGAGGGCGTCTATGATGCGGCGATCGCTATGTACAAGTTAACCTGCGCGTACTGCAAGTGGGAGGACCAGGGCGTTGTCACCATCAGCGGTATGACCGAGCGCGACAGCATGGCATCGTCGCCCAAGTTGGAAGAGGTGCGAGAGCTCGCTCGCAAGCTCGCCTAAGGACAAGAGGAGCGCATGGCAATCAGCACAAGCGGAAATGCTTGCTGCCCTTACCAAGAGGATTGCTGATTGCCATGCAGCATGCTCCCGCGGACAATTCCGGCGTGCTAAAACGCCTTCTCGTTCAAGAATTCCCTGAACGCAGGGATGTCGAAGCCGACGAGGCCACGTCCACGTTCCCCGATAACGCCGTCCTCGAGGAGGCGGCGTTTGTATTGGCTTGCGTAGTTGCTGGCGACGCCCATGCGTTTGGCTATCTCCGAGACCCTGCTGGGGCCAGAATCGGGCAGCATCGCGAGCAAAAACTCAATGTCTTTATCGGAAAGCTCCCGATAGGTCGTTTCGAGAGAAGCTCGATGTCATGCTTCTCGAGTTGCCTGAAGACGCCATTCATGCGCGTGCGCCAGTTACCCTGAGTCTCCTGAGCATATGTCCAATCGATGCCGACTGGCCCAATCTCAACGCCGCTTATGCACGCGCGAGGCTGTGAGAGGCGGCTATCTGCCGCTTCTTTGGTTCGCTCGATAATATCTTCGAGCATGCCTGGCATGGCGGAGACATTTGCTGCAATCCACGGTGGCCCCTTTGCAGGTTTTGCTAATTTTTGCAAGTTTTGCTAACTTTTGCAAGTTTTGCTAACGGCTTAACATGTCTTGTGCCGTGGGATTGCAGGAGTGAAAAACGGGGATTCCTATTATTCCGACTACGTTGCAACGAGCGGGGCCCGGAGCGCGATGTTGCTGCGCTCCGGGCCCCGCTGCTTTGTAAACCCATGACGGTTTGGCCACCGTTGTTTTAGTCAAACAGACTCGGCATGTCGTTTTCTTTCATGAGGGCACCGGCGGAGGGTAGGCTCTGTGCGGTGAACTTTTCGGCCGAGACGCCGGCGCCAAGAATCTCCTCGGTCGTGCCGACCGTGGTGACCGAGCGGCCCTTCTTTGCCGTGAAGGCCTGGACGCCCTGCGTGTTGGTGGTCGTCTTGGTCTTGAGCAACGACGTGTTGAAGTTCATCAGGCGATAGTCGCTCGAGACCAGTGCAATATCGCGATCTTCCTTGAGCACCTGGGCATACAGCAGTTTGCTGCCGCCGTAGATGGCGTTCTTAAGGCGCTTGCGGTTGGTCTTGGTAACGTATCCGGCAAGTGCGACGCGCACCACACGACCGTTCTCAAAGACAAACAGCACGTCGGCCTTGTAGTCCTCGGGGTCGATGACCCAGATCACACTCTCATCGGGTTCCATCTCGAGATCGGTCGGCAGGTACGAGCCCAGCTGGGCCGACTTGGTGTCCTCAAACGCCGCAACCTTGCACTTGTACACCTGGCTCTTGTTGGTAAAGACCAGCAGCTCGTGGGTGTTGGAGGACGGGAACTCGATAAAGGGTTTGTCGCCGTCCTTGTACTTGAGCGTGGTCGCCTTCTTGAGTACGCGGTCCGTCATCTTCTTAAGGTAGCCATCGCGCGAGAGCATGATGGTGACCGGGTACTCCTCGACCTCGGGTTCCAAGCTCACCTCGATGACCTCATGGGGCTCGATCCTGCCCGTGCGACGCGGCATCACATATTTCTTGTTGACCGCGGCCAACTCGTCGCTGATGACCTTCTTGATGTTGTCTTCGCTCGAGAGAATCTCCTCCAGCTCGGCAATCTCGCCCTCAAGCTTGGCGATGTCCTTGGTGCGGTTGAGGATGTACTCCTCGTTGATGTTGCGAAGCTTGAGCTCGGCAACAAACTCGGCCTGGGTCTCGTCGATGTCGAAACCCTTCATAAGATTGGGCACGACCTCGGCTTCGAGCTTGGTGCCGCGGATGATGGCGATGGCCTTGTCGATGTCGAGCAGAATTGCCTCAAGGCCGTGCAGCAGGTGCAGGCGCTCGGACTTTTTGCCCAGGTCAAAGTTAATGCGGCGGCGCGTGGACTCAATACGCCATTTGACCCACTCGTGCAGAATCTGGCGCACGCCCATAACACGGGGATAGCCGTCGACGAGCACGTTGAAGTTGCACGAGAACGAATCCTGCAGCGTGGTCGAGCGATAGAGCTTGGCCATGAGCTTGTCGGGGTCGACACCGCGCTTAAGGTCGATGGCGATGCGCAGGCCCGAGAGGTCGGTCTCGTCGCGGATGTCAGCGATTTCCTTGACCTTACCCTCCTTGGAGAGCTTGACGATGCGCTCGATGATGACATCGGTCTTGGTGGTGTAGGGGATCTCGTAGACCTCGATGATGCGCTCTTCGGGAATCCAGCGCCAGCGGGAGCGGATTTGGAAGCTGCCAAGACCGGTCTCGACAATCTTCTCCATCTCCTCGCGGCGGTAGATGATCTCGCCGCCGGTCGAGAAGTCGGGCATGGGCATGTACTCGAGCAGGTCGCAGTCGGGGTCCTGCAGGTAGTGCATTGTGGCAGTGCAGACCTCGTTGAGGTTGAAACCGCAGATGTCGGACGCCATGGCGACGCCGATGCCCTTGTTGGCCGAGACAAGGATGTTGGGGAACGTGGTGGGCAGCAGGCGCGGCTCCTTCATGGCACCGTCGTAGCTGTCGACGAAATCGACGGGGTCCTTGTCGATGTCCTTGAAGATCTCGGCACTGATGGGGGAGAGCTTGGCTTCGGTATAACGCGAAGCGGCGTAGCTCAGGTCGCCCGAATAGTACTTGCCAAAGTTGCCCTTCGACTCCACAAAGGGGGCGAGCAGCGCTTCGTTACCGGTGGCTAGACGCACCATCGTCTCGTAGATTGCGGCATCGCCGTGCGGGTTGAGCTTCATGGTCTGACCCACGATGTTAGCGCTCTTCTGGCGCTCGCCCTTGAGCAGACCCATCTTGTACATGGTGTAGAGCAGCTTGCGGTGCGAGGGCTTAAAGCCGTCGATCTCGGGGAACGCACGCGAGACGTTGACGCTCATGGCGTAGGGCATGTAGTTGACCTCGAGCGTCTGCGTGATCGGCTGGTCGGTGACCTCGGAGTGCAGGCCGATGACGTTCTCGGCGTTGACCTGCTTTTTCTTTGGCTGGTTCTTCGTCTTCTTCTTTGCCACGATTTCCTCTTGAACTTCTTATGGGCCGTCGTTATCGATTTGCTGTTACTGCAGGTCCAGCTGGTCCAGGTATTCCTTGCCGTGCTCGGAGATATGGCGCTTGCGGCCCGCCTCGTCGTTGCCCAGCAACAGGTTGAACATGGTCTCCATCTTGGTGACGTCCTCGGGCTCCACCTTGATTAGGCGACGCGTCTCGGGGTTCATGGTGGTGAGCCACATCATGTCCGGATCGTTCTCACCAAGACCCTTGGAGCGGTTGATGGAGCACTTCTGGTCGCCAATCTCCTTGAGAATGCCGTTCTTCTCGAGCTCGGTGTAGGCAAAGTAGGTCTTTTCTTTGCAGTTGATCTCGTAGAGCGGCGACTCGGCGATATACACGTAGCCCTCGTCGATAAGTGTGGGCACCAGGCGGTAGAGCATGGTGAGCACGAGCGTGCGGATGTGGTAACCGTCGACGTCGGCGTCCGTACAGATG
>OHVT01000545.1_pt1 | contig 17208 bp, 9 predicted proteins | sample 1579441 | NCBI WGS metagenome assembly OHVT01 (sample SAMEA3882542, study PRJEB24775) | human gut metagenome | biome: human-associated habitat; feature: intestine environment; material: feces | place: Netherlands | collected 2009/2010
CTATGGATTTTTGTTTTTTGATTAACTGTTCAAATTCATTTTACAACTAACCTATTTCTTCAGTTCCGCCAATTGGCGCAGAATCTCTTCAATCTGGGCCTGTTGCTTTTCCACTTTTTCGCTTAATGCCGCATTGCGGGATTTCAAATCAGAAATGGTGCCATCCTGGGCGTCCAACTGCTTCTTCTGGTCCTCGATCACCGAAGCCAGGGCCGCCTTGGAAGAGCCGGCGTAGGGGCTGCTTTTGCCAAACTTCAGGGACACGCCCACATTCAGCAGGTTCTCCCCACCGCCCATGCTGCCTCCGACAGAGACCATGGTTTTGGCGTCAGGACGATAAAACGCACCGACGGCCATGGCATTGGCACTGCGATAATGGCCGTACCCTGTCGCAAAGTCCCATTTATCCTCGACATCAAAATCCTGCGGATGGAGCGCTGCCAGCGCAGCCGCTCCGGCACCGACCCGGTCGATGCGGCCATCCATCCGGTCCATCCTGTTGTCCAGATTGGTTACCCGGTTGTCTACGTTCGTAATTGCGTCGGTGTTCTGTTTTACCTGGGTATCCAGGGCCATAATGTTTTCACCGGCCGTATTCGATACCTTGGTATAGGTACCGTCCGCGGTCGTACGGGTTTCGTTATAGACGGTGCCGCCGGTCACAATCCCCGTGTTACCATTTTCCACTTTGCCGTCCGCTTTGACGGATACCGTGTAGGTGGAACTGCCGTCCGCATTCGGAGTTTCATCCACCTGGACATGGGTTCCTGCCCGAACCGTATTCCGGGTATCCCGCGCAACTCCCCCCGTGCCGGCAGAAGCCATGGCTTTCTTCAGCTGCGCCACGTTGACGGCATCGGTGTCATTGTACCCGGCCGCCACATTGGTAATCTGACGGGTTATATTGTTGGATTCATCACCGACGGATACCGCAGCGGCGGTTGCCGTCCATGTTTTGCCCGTATCTGTCGAGGCCGTTTTGGTGTCGGGATCATACCCCGCGACCCCTTTATCAATGGAAGCTTTGGAATCAGCGCCCAACGCTACGCCGCCTTCATAGGCCGCATTGGCTTCTGCGCCAAGGACCACCGCCTTCTTAACGCTGGTGGTCGTCCCGTCGGCCGAGGAGCCCAGGATGATGCTGCCATCGGCACCATTGGCAGTCCGCTTGTCGCCCAGGACCAAGACTCCCTTGGTGTCCGTCACCGTGTTTTCAGAGCCGAACACGGTGACATGCTTCACATTCGTTGCGGTGTTTTTAAAACCCGTAATGGAATTATAGGTGCTTACATCGTCACGAGTCCCCTTCACCGTATTATTGACGCCGATGATGGATGTTTTCTGCGTATAATCCGCTTTATTGCCGCCGCCGATTGCCAGGGTGGCTCCGCCGCCTTCACTATCACTAATTGCCTTTCTCAGTTTGTCAGCGAACTCTTTTGCAGAGGCACCGCTATCCTTAATCTCGGAGGAGATCCTGACGACGGAATTTGTTATTTCATTGCCAGCCCCGTACACCAGAGCCCCGTTGGCATTGAACGTGCGGTTTGCCACACCGCTCACCGTATTGGCAATCCCCGAATAATAGTCACTATTCATGGACTCAATGCTGTTCAAGGACCCGTTGATGGTGGCCCCCAGATTCTTCACGGGATTTGCCAGTCGTCCGCCATTGTAGTTACTGGAGATGATGTTGTACACACCGGTACTCGTGGTAAACGCGCCATTGCTGAAGCTGTTGGCACCAATCGTGGTGGCGTAGACATTCAGCGCACTCGTCTTTGTCGTGGCACTGTCCACCGTCGTATCCCCCAACTCGCCTCGATAGTTGTGGGAGCCGATCATCGTACTGCCGGTACGGGCAAAGGTGTTATCGCCGATGGCAATGCTGCCTACGACTTTCGTCGGGTCCTCAGGGATCCTTGCCGGAGAAAACAAGTTTCCACTGTAGGTCGTCTGCCCGAAGGCAAAGCTGGCTTCTCCGCCGCCAGCCATATTCCACACTTTTGCGTTCTTCCCGATGGCGATGCTGCCGCCCTGGCTGGCATAGTTGTTGATATTGGCGCCATTTCCGACCACGATATCACCGGTAGCATTGCTTGCTCCGTTGGAATAGGCAATGCCGGCCCCTTTCCCGATGGCCACATTCTCTGCTTTCGGCGCGTTACTGCCGGTACCGATCGCCACGCCGCTCCCGGCGCCAGGCGTCGTATCCGCCGCCGCCAGCACCGCATTTGCCCCTCCGAGGGACACCAGGCACAGTGCGCCCAGCACGGCTGCCGTCCGCTTTACGCCCGCCTTGGCAGCGTTGCTGTTCCGTCCAGCTATTTCTGAAACCACTACATAGCAGTTTCTTGCCTCACTCCAAATGACTTGAAACCTCTTGTTCATCATCTTCCCTACCATTTCTTTATCTTCCCTGCCATTTCTTTAACTGTTTTGTCACATCATTTTTGTCTTTCTGGGAAATTACACTTTGTTTCAGCTTTTTAGTCGATACACTAAAAGATATTATTGGCTTGATTTTATGTCAGCAATATCGTTTCATATGAATTTTCAGACATTTATAAAACATATGAAGCAATAAAATCCACTTGTTTCCCCGTTTTAAAAGCGACTCCGCCATCACCCCCTTGGCGTATTAGGATGACAACCGGTTATCCGGCACCGGACATTTTGTAGGCCTCGCCCCGCGCTTTCTTTGCAGCGCCGGGCCGGCAGGTTCCTTTTCGTTTCCGGCATCGTGATTTTATGCAATTGCAGATGTCCACATGGAATTGTTTATACAAAAATTAAAATACTGCCTTCCACTAAGCCATAGAGATGTGCCCCTTGAAACGGCAAGCTTATTGGGGACACGGATTCTGCAACGCCTTGAAGCATCCATATTGTTATTAGGATAACACAAACGCCCCCCCATGCAAGACATTTTTAACAACAAAGCAGCACCGTCATCGTAAGTGAAACTTCTTGATTCCTGTAAAGTTCTCCAGATTTTCTATCCCCGTATCTCGCCGTCTATAAACCAAATCCCTGTTCTTGATCTGCCTGTCTCGTCTTTTTTGTCCTCTCCCCGTTTTGGTTGCCAATCAACCCTTTGCCAAATGTCCACGCAGGGCACGATACAACATTTGCGGTTTACACCGTGTTCCGGATTTCCCGATTTATGCACATTATGCACAGGGTTATCCACAGATTTCCGTTTTATCCACAGGCGTTTTCCACCGTTTTTGCAAAATATCGGGAGTTTTACGCCATTTTCCTCCCTTGTCCACTTTTTTATCCACAACTTGTGGATAAGTCATGTGTATATCTTTCGGATTATGCACAACACTAGATATGGGATTTAGGCCGCAAAAAAAGAGTCAAACCACCATATAAGGTGTTTTGACTCTGGTTGTCAAGTGTAAAAACTGTAAAGGACCGGTAAATATTTTGAAAAAGATGCTTGACTTTCTGTGGATAAGTCAGAGGGGGCGGCCCCATGCGGTTTACGTTTGGCGGAATTGTCAGAATTTAAATTTTCCGTTGGCAAAATGCAAGCAGATTTTACAATCGGGGGTCCGGAATCCGGTCCGCTGTCCGGGGAGCACAGACCCCTGCCGGAACCCGGCCTGGGACGCGGCGGGAATCCACTCGGAACCCGGCCTAGTCCCCGTTGGGAATCCGGCCGGTTGCGTTGGCCAGGCTGCGCAGCCAGGCAGCCAGCTCCGGGGTCAGCGCGGCGGCGTCCATCTGCCAGTGCCAGTTGCCGGTGGCGGTACCGGGCAGGTTCATGCGGCAGGCTGCGGGCAGGGCGAGCAGATCCTGCAGGGGCACCATGACGAGGCGCGCCTGGCGGCTGTAGAGATGGGCAATGAGGCGGCGGTTCCGTTCCGCGGCGGGGGCGTCTGGCGGCAGTCCGGCCAGGGCGGCGACGCGCTGCCGCGCGGCGGCGTCGAGTTCTTCCGTCCACCAGCCGCACAGGGTGTTGTTGTCGTGGGTGCCGGTGTAGGCGACGCAGTTCGGTTCCGTGTCGAAGGCGGTCTGCCCGTCGCTGCGCGTGACCAGGTGGAACTGCAGCACGCGCATGCCCGGCAGGTGGAACGCATCCCGGAGGGCGATGACATCGTCCGTGATCACGCCCAGGTCTTCGGCGACAAGGTGCAGCTGCGGCACGGCGCGGTGCACAGTCTCAAACAGGGCTTTGCCGGGTCCCGGCGTCCAGTGCCCTTGCCGCGCATCGCGCGATACGGCGTCGATGGCCCAGGTCGCGGCGAACCCGCGGAAATGGTCCACGCGCACCAGGTCGGCCAGCTCTGCCAGAGCGCGGAAGCGCTCCACCCACCATTGCCAGCCGTCCCGGGCCATGACATCCCAACGGTACTGGGGATTGCCCCAGACCTGGCCCAGTTCGCTGAAATAATCCGGCGGCACGCCGGCGATTTCCGTCGGATAGCCGTCGCCGTCCAGGTAAAAGTACTCCTGGTGGGCCCAGCAGTCGGCGCTGTCCGTGGCGACGAAGATCGGCATGTCGCCGAAAATGCGGACGCCGCGTGCGGCGGCATAGGCGCGGATGTCCTGCCATGCCCTGCGGAAACGGTATTGGCGCACTTTGCAGGCGCGGATGGCACCGGCCAGGGTGTGTTCACAGCGCTGCAGGGCGGCTTTGTCGCGCCGGCGCAGGGGGGCGGGCCACTCCTGCCAGGGTTTGCCGCCGTATTCGTCTTTCAGGGCGCAGTACAACGCGTAGTCGTCGAGCCAGTAGCGCTCTTTGTCGCAGAAGGCGGCGAAGGCGGCGTCGTCCACGGGCCGGCCGTCGTCGAACAGGTCCTCGCTGCCGGCGAAGGCCGACACGGACAGGTACGGCGAATCGCCGAGGCCCGGCGGGTTCAGGGGCAGGATCTGCCACACGGACTGGCCGGCGGCCGCCAGGAAATCAATCCATTGCTTGGCTGCCTGCAGGCGCTCCCGGCCCGTTTTGCCCGGCAGGGAGGTGGGGTGCAGCAGGACGCCGGCGCGGCGGGGTGCGTCCTCGTCCCCGGTTTCGCGGCACTGATACACCACTGCCGCGCGGGGCGGCAGGGTCACGGTGAAGCGGCCGGCCGCGACGGGGACAGGTTCCACCGCGACGGCCTCGCCCTGCGCAGCGGAATCGGCCGGCGCAGCGTCCTCCTCCACAGCCCCAAAGGCACGCTCACTGTCCCACAGCGGCACGAGCTGCCCGTAGGCGAGGCCCCGCGTGTCGACGGTGACGGTCTGCGCCTTGGCGCTGCGGTTGAGGGCGGTGAAGAACACGCCGTCTTCCGCCGGGCTGCCGAAGACATCGCGGCCGCCTTCGATAAAGCGGGCGTAGATATAGACGTCGCCGGCGGCGTAAACCGTGTCGTACCGGCCTGTTTCCAGGGCGGCGTGGGCGCGGCGCAGGTGGATCAGGGACCGGCAGCAGGCCTGGCGTTCTTTGTCTTCGCGGCCCCAGGGGAAGGTGCCCCGGTTTTCCGGATCTTTGTGGCCGGTCAGGCCGGCTTCGTCGCCGTAGTAGATGGCGGGCGCGCCGGGCAGGGTCATCTGCCAGGCCCGCAGGAGGCCTTCCATGCGCTTTGCCGCCGGAGCGGGCAGGACATCTTCCAGGACCGTGCGCAGGCGCTCGACGTCGTGGCTGCCGAGGAGGTTCATCATGGCGTAGAGGTTTTCGCGGGGGTAGTTTTCGCGCTGCTGCGCCCAGGCGGCGTCCGTTTCCCGGGCGTCGGCTTTCCCCAGGGCGAAATCGAGCATGATCTGCCGCAGCACGTAGTTCATGACGCTGTCCAGTTTGCCCCCGGACAAATACTGTCGCTGCACGCCGTAACTCACCTTGTGGGAGGCATCTTCCCAGACTTCGCCGATGAGGGCGGCGTCCGGGTCGGTGCGCTTGAGTTCGCGGTAAAAGGGCTCCAGGAACCCGTCGGGCAGCTCGTCGGCTACATCGAGGCGCCACCCGCTGATGCCCGCCCGCAGCCAGTGTTTCAGGACGCTGTCGTCGTCGTAGATGATGTAATCCAGATAGGAGGGCTCGGTTTCTTTGACTTCGGGCAGGCTCTTGTCGCCCCACCAGCAGTCGTACTCGTCGGGGAAGGGGTGGAACGTGTACCACCGGGCGTAGGGCGAAGTTTGCGACTGGTATGCCCCTGCATCGGGGTAGGAAGCGAAGCGGTTGAAGTATTCGCTGTCGGCGCCGGTATGGCTGAAGACGCCGTCCAGAAGGATGCGCATGCCGCGGGCTTTGGCGGCCGCGCACAGGCCGCGCAGGGCCTGTTCGCCGCCCAGGAAGGGGTCGACGCGGCGGTAGCAGCCGGTGTCGTAGCGGTGGTTGCTGCGGGCTTCGAAGACGGGGTTCAGGTAGAGGCAGGTGACGCCCAGGTCCGCCAGGTAGTCGAGTTTTGCGGCGATGCCTTCGAGGGTGCCGCCGAAGAAGTCGTAGTAGCGGATGTCGCCGTTGGCGTCCTTCATGTAGAAGGGGGCGTCGTCCCAGGCGCTGTGCAGCACGGCGCCGCGCTTGCCCTGGAAGCGGTCCGCCGGCACGGGGCCGCGGCAGAAGCGGTCCGGGAAAATCTGGTAAAACACGGCATGCTTGAGCCAGTCCGGGGTCACCGAATCTTTTTCATAAACCGTAATTTGATAAGATGGCAATTCCTTTCCGGCCTGCAAACCGATTCCGCCCCGTTCGGCGCGGTTGTTCCCGTAGTAGACGGTGCGGCCGCCGGCCTGGACGAGGAAATAGTACCAGACCAGGCAGCCGTCGGCCGGCATGGGGACGGCGGCTTCGTAGCGGCGCAGGCGAGGCCGGGCGGGGGCGGCTTTCGCCGCTTCCGTGGCGGCTTCCGCTCCCCCGGTGACACTATGTGTCGCGGCAAAATTCCCGTCTGCCGCTTCGTCCGCCGGCAGCGCTTCCTTCGCCGTTTCTCCCGCTGCCACGTCGTCCTTCGCCGCCTCATCCTTTACCGGCTCTTCCCACACGACCTGCATGGGGACTTTTTCTTCGTGGTCGTGCACCCAGAGGCGCAAAAAAACGGCCTCCGTCCCCGTGCCCCGCACGTCGAGGCGCAGGGTGACGACGGTTCCTGCAGGAACCGCGCCGAAGGGGTACCGGTATGCCGTGTTGCGCGAATCATGAAACAATGTGCAGTCCATTTTTCCGTCCTTTGAAAAGGAGCGCGGGCCGGGCCCGCGCTCTCCTTCCGTCTCTGTATCGTTATTTGTCCGTCTTTTTGGCACGCGGTTTCCGCGTGGTCTTCGTGGTTTTGACCGCCTTGCCGGATGCCGTCATGGACGCGGCTTTCGTCTTTTTCGCCGTGCCTTTGCCGGCCGTGCTCTTTTTGGCGGGTTTCTTCGCCGCCGTTTCCTTCTTCGCCGTGTCTTTCTTGGTGGCAGCGGCCTTCTTTGCCGCCGTCCGGCGGGTGCGCTTCTTCGCCGGCTTGGCTTCCGCCGCCGGTTCCGCAGCCTTGGTTTCGGCCGGTTCGGCCCCGGCCTCCGCCTTCGCCGTTCCCGCTTTCTCCGCCTCTTTCGCGGCTTCCGCGCGGACCGTCTCTTCAAAGGCCGTCTTTTCAATGACCTGCTGCACGGCTTCGGTCACCGTGTCGAGGGAGTGGCCCGGCTTGCCCGGATCCAGCGCCGGTTCGGCTTCCCGGACCGTGGCTGCGCCGGCCGCACCGTCGTCCAGCACGGCATTGCCGGCCGCTTCGCCCGCCCCGGCACCTGCACCGGCACCGGCACCGCCAGCAACACCGGCGCCGCCTTCCGCCTCTGCCCCGGCATCGGCCGTCTCCAGCAGGTGCTCGTACAAATCGCGGTAGGCTTCAGCCGGTTTGTCCCAGCTGTTGTCCGAATGCATGGCGTTCAGCACGAGTTTTTCCCAGACCGATTCTTCCTCGAAATAGCTCAGGCCGCGTTTGACCGTGAACAGCAGCTCGTGGGCGTTGTAGTTCGGGAAGGTCAGGCCGTTGCCCGTGCCTACATATTTCTCAAAGTTGGCCACGGTGTCCTTCAGGCCGCCGACTTCGCGGACGACGGGCACGGTGCCGTATTTCATGGCGATCATCTGGCTCAGGCCGCAGGCTTCGTAGCGCGAGGGCATGAGGAACAAATCGGCGCCGGCATAGACCTTGTGGGCCAGCTCCTCGCTGAAGAGGATCTGGACGGACACTTTGTCGGGATAGCGCGCCGCCAGCTCCTGCAGGGCCTGCTCATACTGCTTGTCGCCCGTGCCGACGACGACGAACTGCACATATTCCTGCATCATTTCGTCCATGATGAAGGTCAGCAGGTCGAGGCCTTTGGCTTCGACGAGGCGGCTGATGAGCGCGACCATGGGGATCTGCCGGTTCACGGGCAGGCCCAGCTCCTTCTGCAGGGCCTCTTTGTTGAGCGGCTTGCGGGAGAAAACGTTCGTGTCATCGTAGGGATAGGGAATATAGGGATCCGTCGCCGGATTGTAGGCTTCTTCGTCCATGCCGTTGAGGATGCCCTTCATTTTGCCGGAGCACAGGCGCACGTAGTCGTCCAGGCCCTCGCCGAAATAGGGATAGCGGATTTCCTCGGCGTAGGTGCGGCTGACCGTCGTCACGTAGTCCGCATAGCACATGCCGGCCTTGAGGAAATTGACGCAGCCCGCATTCTCGATGTTCCCGTTGTAATACAGCCGCATCGACAGGCCCAGGACATCTTCCACAATCTCGCGGCCGTAAATACCCTGGTACTTGAGGTTATGGATGGTAAAGACATTCTTCATGTCCTTGTAGAACGGGTCCTTCATAAAGTCTTCCTTCAGGTAGACGCCCACCAGGCCCGTGTGCCAGTCGTTCGTATGGATGATATCGGGCTTGAACCCGATGTGGGGCAGCATGGCGAGGACGGCCTTGCTGAAGAAGGCGAACCGTTCGGCGTCGTCGTAGTAGCCGTACAGGCCGTCGCGCTTGAAATAATACTCATTGTCGATGAAGAACACGGGCACGCCGTCGAGGACGACCTTGTCCACGCCCATGTACTGGTTGCGCCACGACAGGTCCACCGTTCCCGTGTAGACCGTCTCCATCTGCTTTTGGTACGCATCGCCAATCCCCGCGTACTTGGGGATGACCAGGGCGGTTTCCACGCCCCGTTTCCGCAATTCCTTCGGCAGCGCGCCCATGACATCGGCGAGACCGCCCGTTTTGATAAAAGGCGCCGCTTCGGAAGCAACAAACAACACTTTCATACTACTCGACCCCTTTCTGTTGCAAATTCGTTTTGGAGGGACGATGTCCCCTCCGTTTCCACGCAAAATTTATCGGAGTTCCGCCTGCGCCGCTTTGCGCCGCGGTACGGTTTTTTGGATTCCTTTGTGTTTCGCCTTGGCCGTCTTTTTGGCCGGGGCGGCTTTTTTCGCCGTCTTCTTCGCGGCCGGCTTCGGCGCCGCCTTGCGGTCCTTCCGCTTCTGCAGGTAGACCACGGCCAGCGGCGGCAGGGTCAGGACCAGGGACTGTTCCCGGCCGTGCATGGGCACCGGTTCCGCCGTCAGGGCCGTGCCTTCGGGAATGGCGTGGACGCCGCTGCCGCCGTAGCTTTCGGCGTCGCTGTTCCACACTTCTTCGTAAGCGCCGGGCTCGTCGACGCCGATGCGGTATTCATGCCGCACGACGGGCGTAAAGTTGCACACCACGATGACCGTTTCCCGCGGCGCCGGCGGTGCTGCTGCCGCCGCCTGCGGTCCCTTTGCGGTCCGGGCGGACGGTACATCGTCCGGCTTGGCGACACGGTAAAAGGCGATGACGCTGTTGTCTTTGTCGTCGCAGCTGATCCAGTGGAAGCCCTGCCAGTCGTAATCGATCTGCCAGAAGGACGGGTGGGCGCGGTAGAAGGCGTTCAGGTCCTTCACGTACTGCTGCATCTTCTGGTGCATGGGGAAGTTGAGCAGGAGCCAGTCGAGGCCGGCGTCGTAGCGCCACTCGATGAACTGGCCGAATTCGCCGCCCATGAAGAGCAGCTTTTTGCCGGGATGGCTCATCCAGTAGGCGTAAAAGGCGCGCAGGCCGGCGAACTTTTTCCAGTAATCGCCGGGCATGCGGTTCAGCAGGGAGCGCTTGCCGTGCACCACTTCGTCGTGCGACAGGGGCAGAATGAAGTTTTCCGCGAAGGCGTAGTACAGGGAAAAGGTGATCAGGTCCTGGCTGCCTTTGCGGAACAGGGGATCCATGGACATGTACTTGAGCATGTCGTTCATCCAGCCCATGTTCCACTTGTAGTTGAAGCCCAGGCCGCCTTCGTCGACGGAGTGCGACACCAGGGGCCACGTCGTCGATTCCTCGGCGACCATGAGGGCCTGCGGCTTGGCGGCGAAAATGGCCGTGTTGAGCTGGCGCAGAAATTCGATGGCTTCGAGGTTCTCGCGGCCGCCGTACTTGTTCTGCTGCCACTCGCCGTCCTTTTTGCCGTAGTCCAGGTACAGCATGTTGGCCACGGCGTCGATGCGCAGGCCGTCGAGGTGGAATTCCTCCAGCCAGAAAAGGGCGCTGGAAATCAGGAAACTGCGCACTTCGGGCCGGCCGTAATCAAAGTTGAGGGTGTCCCAGTCCTTGTTCTCCGACAGGCGCGGGTTGCCCGACTCGTAGAGGGGCTCGCCGTCGAAGAAGCGCAGGCCGTGGGCGTCCTTGCAGTAGTGCCCGGGCACCCAGTCGAGGAGCACGCCGATGCCCGCGCGGTGGCACTGGTCGATCAGGTACATAAGGTCCTGCGGCGTGCCGTAGCGGCTCGTGGCCGCAAAATACCCCGTGGCCTGGTAGCCCCAGGACCCGTCGAAGGGGTACTCGCACAGGGGCATGAACTCCACGTGGGTGTAATGCATCTCCTGCAGGTAGGGAACCAGCTCGTCCGCCAGTTCGCGGTACGTGTAGAAGCTGCCGTCCTCATGCTGTTTCCACGAGCCGGCGTGGACTTCGTAAATCAGCATGGGGCTGTCGTACGAATTGTATTGGGCGCGGCTCTTCTGCCATTTGGCGTCGCGCCACTTGTAGGAAAGGGCGTTCACGACGGACGCCGTGTGGGGGCGCAGCTCCGCCTGGAACCCGTAGGGGTCGGCCTTGAGGATCTGCTCGCCGCAGGCGGTCGTAATACAATACTTATAGATGTCCCCTTCCGCCAGGCCGGGAATGTAGGCGGCCCAGATGCCGTTTTCGTCGGCCCGTTCCATGGGGTTGGCCCCGGGATCCCAGTGGTTGAAGTCGCCCACGACGCTCACCTTTTGAGCATGGGGCGCCCACACGGCGAAGCGCACGCAGGCCTTGCGGCCCCGGACGGTCCGATGGGCCCCGAAGAGGCGGTAACTGTTGTAATTCGTCCCCTGATGGAACAGGTAGGTACTGTAGGTATCGATGGCATTCAAGCGCATAGAATCACCCTTTCCGCGCCGCCTTCCGGCGCGCTCCATTCCCCGCGGGCCGTGGCGCGCTCACACGCGCAGCGGCCGGACATGCCAGATTTCGCGGGCGTACTCCCCGACCGTGCGGTCGCTGGAGAAATAGCCCGACGCGGCAATATTCACGGCGGCGGACCGGAGCCACTGCTCCTGGTCGGCGTAACGCCGTTCGATTTCCTTATGGGCGTCGCAATAGCTCTGGAAATCCTTCAGGACGAAGAACTCGTCGTTCCGCGACAGCAGCGCTTCATAGAGCTGCCCGAACATGGGGTTCTCGTCGAAGACCTCGAGGATCTTCCGGATTTCCGCGTCCTTGCGGTACAGATCCCACGACGAATAGCCGCCCAGCGTGTAATAGCGCTGGACCTCTTCCGCCCGCAGGCCAAAAATGACGCAGTTCCCGTCGCCCACCAGGTGGTGGATTTCCACATTCGCGCCGTCCATGGTGCCCAGCGTGATGGCGCCGTTCATCATGAACTTCATGTTGCCCGTGCCCGACGCCTCCTTGCTGGCCGTCGAAATCTGCTCGCTCACATCGGCCGCCGGGAACAGGCGCTGCCCCAGGGACACGTTGTAGTTTTCCAGGAACAGGACCTTCAGCTTCTCCCGCACTTTGGGGTCCTGCTCGATGAGCCGGGCCACCGTGTGGATCAGCTTGATGACGATCTTCGCTTCGCCGTACGAAGCGGCCGCCTTGCCGCCGAAAATGTAGGTCTGGGGAATCAGGATGAAGCCCGGATCCTCCTGCAGGTGGCGGTAGAGCCAGTACACGTGCAGGATATTCAGCAGCTGCCGCTTGTACATGTGGAAGCGCTTGATCTGGATATCGAAAATGGAACGGGGGTCGACCGTGATGCCCTTCGTATCGTGGAGCCACTTGGCCAGCGCGTCCTTGCGGTCCTGCTTGACCTTCGCCAGCCCTTCCAGGAAGGCCGGGTCGTCGCGGAAATCCGCCAGCTCCTGCAGCCGCTCCGGGTGCCGGATCCAGCTCGTGCCGATGGTTGCGCTGATGAGCTTCGCCAAAGGCGGATTCGACTCCAGCAGCCAGCGCCGGTGCGTCACGCCGTTCGTCTTGTTGTTGAACTTTTCCGGGAACACTTCGTAGAACTGCGCCAGCGTCGCGGTCTTGAGGATCTTCGTGTGGAGCCGCGCCACGCCGTTGATGCTGTGGCTGCCCACGGAAGCCAGGTTCGCCATGTGGATCTGGTTGTCCCACAAAATGGCCACGGACTTCGCCTTGTCCTCGCGGCCCGGATAGAGCTTGCGGTACTGCTCCAGCCAGCGCCGGTTGATTTCGTCCACAATGAGGAAGATGCGCGGCAGGAGCTCCTTGAACATGGGGATGCTCCAGCGCTCCAGGGCCTCCGGCATGATCGTGTGGTTCGTGTAGGCCACGCTGTTCACCGTGATGCGCCAGGCATCGTCCCAGGCCATGTTCTCCTCGTCCATGAGGATGCGCATCAATTCCGGCACCACCAGCGCCGGATGCGTGTCGTTGATATGGAGCGCCACGTACTTGTCGAAATTCCGCACATCGCCGTAATGGTTCTTGTAATGGCGCATAATGCTCTGCAGGCCCGCCGACACGAAGAAGTACTCCTGCATCAGGCGCAGTTTCCGTCCTTCGTAGGTCGTGTCATCGGGGTACAGAAATCGCGAAATCTGCTGCGTCATGTCCTTGTAGCGCAGGGCCCGGCGGTAATCGCCGTAGCGCAGCTGGTCGTACATGCCCTCGCGGGTGTACTCCGCCTTCCAGAGCCGCAGCGTATTCACGGTATGGTTGCGGTAGCCCGGGACCGGGACATCGTACGGGACCGCCCGGACCGACTCGAATTTTTCATAGACGCATTCCAGGTTGCCGTTCTTGCCCGGCCGCATATAGGCGTTGCCGCCGAAGCGCACGTAGACCGCCTTGTCGGCGCGCTTGACCTCCCAGGGGAAGCCGTCGCGCAGCCACGCGTCGGGCAGTTCGACCTGCTGGCCGTCGATGATGCGCTGGTCGAAGAGGCCGTACTGGTAGCGGATGCTGCACCCGTGCCCCGGCAGCTGCAGGGCCGCCATGGAATCGATGAAGCACGCCGCCAGGCGCCCCAGGCCGCCGTTGCCCAGGCCCGGGTCCGTCTCCATGGGGATGATGTCGTCCAGGTTGAAGCCCAGATCGGACAGGGCGCCGCGCGCCAGCTCCTCCATATGGCAGTTCAGCAGGTTCGCGTCCAGCAGCCGTCCCAGCAGGAACTCGATGCTGAAATAATAGACCTGCTTCGGCTTTTCCGCGTCATAGCGGTTCTCCGTGGCAATCCAGTCCGTGGAGATCAGGTCCTTCACCATGTTGGCCAGGACCTGGTAGACCTCTTCCTTCGTCAGACCCTTCGGCGTTTTATCGAAGAGGATGTCCGCTTTCTTGGCGAACAGGGTCTTGAATTCTCTCTTGCTTTTCCAAGTTTTCGTTTTGATGCCTGCTTTCCGACCTGACAGCCGGAGCGGTCCGGTTCCCCGCAAGGTTCCGGGCCGCCCCGCGCGTCAGATAACTTCGTGTTTGATGATCGTCAGGGGCTCGTCCTTCGTGCCCGACAGGTTCGCCTCGGGCTGGATGGAACGGTCTTTGTCGCAGATCACGTAATTCAGCTGCGACTCTTCGCCGATGACGGAATTCTGCATGATGATGGAGTTGCGCACCACGGCGTTGCGGCCGACCCGCACCTTGCGGAAGAGGATGGAGTTCTCCACCGTCCCCTCGATGATGCAGCCGTTCGCCACGAGGGAATTGGTCACCTTCGCGTCCGCCATGTACTTCGCCGGCGCCTCGTCCTTGATCTTCGTGTAGATCTTGCGGTCCTGGCGGAAGATGCCGTTCCAGTTCTCCTGGTCCAGCATGTCCATGTTGGCCTGGAAGAAGTTCGCCAGCGAATTGATGCGCTTTGCGTACCCCGTGTACTCGTACCCGTAGATGCGGAGATGCTTCACGTTGCGGGCCAGGACATCGTTCAGGTACTGGTCCGGGTTCTGCGCGTAGGCCTGCCGCACCATGGAGACGAACAGGTCCCCGTTCAGCAGGATCGCGCCCAGGAACAGCTTGTCGCCCTTTTTCGCGCCGGGCCGCTGCTCCATCGCCTGGATGCGCCCGCTCGCGCTCGTCTTCAGCACATAGGCCTTGCCCGGGTCGTCCTCGTCCAGGGTCTTGTAGACCAGCGTGATGTCCGCGTTATGGCTGCGGTGCTGGTGGAACACGCGGTTGTAGTCCGTGTTGTGGACCACATCGCAGCCCGACAGCAGCAGATAATGGTTGCGCTCCACCTCGACATAGCGCAGGTTCTTGTAATAGGTGCGGATGTCCCCCGGTTTGGGGTCGGAAACTTCCGACTCCACGTCGACGGGCAGGTAGAACAGGCCGTGCTGCTTGCGCGCCAGGTTCCACTCCTTGCCGGACCGCACATGGTCCAGGACCGACCGGCTGTGGAACGGCAGCAGCAGGCCCACCGTGTCCACATCGGCATTGACCATCGTCGACAGGGCGAAATCCATAAGCCGGAACTTGCCCGCAAAAGGCTCCGACGCAATCGGCCGCGTCGGGCTCAGCTCCTCCATGCAGTTGGGGCCTTGCAGATTGATCAGCCCGATGATGGGATTATCCATCATTTACTTCGCCCCCTTTCCGGACGCCGCGGCAGGGACATCGTCCCCCGCCGGCGCCAACACCGAATCGTTGCCGTACACCCGGATGCTGCCGACCTTGCCGCGCACGACCGCACCGGCCTTCACGCGGCACCGCTCGCCCAGGATCGCGTGGTCCACGACAGCGCCTTTTTCAATGACCGCACCCGGCATGATTACCGAATCCGTTACCTCGGCCCCCTCCTCGACCTTCACGCCGTAGAAGATGACCGAATGCATGACGCGCCCCAGAATGACCGCGCCTTCGCCCGCCAGGGAGCTCACCATGCTGCCCCGGGGCCCCACGTAGTGCGGCGGCAGAGACTGATTGCCCGAATAGATGCGCCACGCCGGATCATTGAGGCTGATGGGCGGATTGTCGCTCAACAGGTCCATGTTCGCCTGCCACAGGCTCTCGAACGTGCCCACATCCTTCCAGTACCCGTCGAAAGGATACGCGAAGACCGGCACCTTGTCCGCCAGCATCTTCGGGATGATGTTCTTGCCGAAATCGTGGTCCGAATCCTGCCGCGCCGCATCCTCCACCAGGTATTTCTTGAGCGTCTCTTTATCAAAGATGTAGATGCCCATGGACGCCAAATCACTCTTGGGATGGGCCGGTTTCTCTTCGAACTCCACGATGCGGAAATTGTTGTCCGCATTCATGATGCCGAACCGCGACGCCTCCGACAGCGGCACCCGCAGCGTACTCACCGTCGCCTTCGCATGGTGCTTTTTGTGGAACGCCAGCATCGTGCCGTAATCCATCGAATAGATATGGTCGCCCGACAACACCACCACGTACTGCGGATCGATCATGTCCAGGAAATTCAGGTTCTGGTAAATCGCGTCCGCCGTGCCCTGGTACCAGTTCGACGAATCCTTGTCATTCATGTACGGCGGCAGGACGAACGTACCGCCGCCCTCCGAATCCAGGTCCCAGCTGCTGCCATTGCCGATATACCAGTTCAGCTCCAGCGGCTGGTACTGCGTCAGGATGCCCACCGTACCGATGCCCGAATTGCGGCAGTTACTCAGGGTGAAGTCAATGATGCGGTACTTGGCGCCAAACAGCACCGCCGGCTTCGCCACATTCTTCGTCAACACGCCGAGCCGGCTGCCCTTGCCGCCGGCCAGAATCATGGCCAAACATTCTACCTTACTCACAATCGTCGCCCCCTGCTTGTAAAATTCCGATATTGTGCTGATTTTATTATACCACATGTAGCAGCGTTCTCTTGGGGGGCGTACCTATTAAGTTGTAAAAAGATGGTTAAATTTTTGGGGGTGCCGCCTTTTCTTGCGTGTAACTATACAACGGAGAGGGACCCCGTTTCCCAATACGGTGCAGTTGCTCCTATTTTGGGAAACGGGGCCCCTCTCCCTCGTGTGAAACGGGAAATGGCGGCATCCCGCCAGGGTACGTACAGTGTGAGAAAATGGGGGGTATCCGTATGACGGGGACGGGGTTCTTACGGTTCGGCGTTCCGATATTGCTCGCCATCATGATTTCTTCTCCTTCAACAATTGAGCCAGGCACCGCAGCGTGTCCCGCCGGTAACGCGGGGCAAGGAACAACAAATCTTCGCGATTCAATTTAGCAAAGTCTTCCTCGTCAATCCGCAAGTCCGCAAACATCAGCTCCTGCAAGTCCGCAACGGTATGCACGACAGGCTGGAGGTAGAGCATATCGCAGAGCGCCTTTTCCGGCGTGGCAATCTGATAGCTGTAACGCCCGCCAACAGATACCGGTCGACATTCGGATCCGTTTCGTAGAGCCCCCGCCGGATGGGAAACAACTTTCCCTCCCGCACCAGGCGCTGTATCTTGGTATTGGGATTCCGGTATCCTTGCTGTTGCAGTTCAAACACCAAATCCCATGTGGTTCGCAGCATAAAAATCCCTCCAGTAATTATCGCCGAACGATAACTACTGGAGGAAATAATCGCACCCAACTATTTTCCATCTTCCGGAGCGCCAGGGGGCCCACACCTCCCTAACGGATAACACGCCGAACCTTCGTTTTAGAAGGCATGGCGGCCCTTCCCTCCCTATCGGATAACACGCCGTCCCCTCGTATTGGAAGGCATGGTGGCCCTTTTCTCAAAATAGGAGCAACTGCACCGTATTGAGAAAAGGGCCACCTGCCT
>OHVT01000566.1_pt1 | contig 16737 bp, 13 predicted proteins | sample 1579441 | NCBI WGS metagenome assembly OHVT01 (sample SAMEA3882542, study PRJEB24775) | human gut metagenome | biome: human-associated habitat; feature: intestine environment; material: feces | place: Netherlands | collected 2009/2010
GACATATTTCAGGATGGAGTTCACCACAAGGTCAGCGCGGCGCTCCGCCACCATGCCGCTGAGGGTGTACAGATTGGACAACTCGTTTTTATCGTAGCCGCCGGTACGCCATTTCAGGCCGCTCAGATCTGCGGTGTCGGTGACGCCGAAATATTGGAAGGGACAGAGCAGTTTCCGGTCAATCGCTTCCGGCAGACGGATCTCGGCGGCAATGCGTCCGCCGAAATAGTCCAGAACGCTTTTGCCGTCCATACGTTCCGGGGTAGCAGTCAGCCCCAGAAGGATCTTCGGCTGATAATATTCCAGCAGCTTCTGATAAGTGGGTGCAGCTGCATGATGGAACTCGTCTACAACGATGTAATCGTAAAAATCCGCTGCCGTTTTAGCGGCAAGCTCCTGAGAATTGAAGGTCTGGATGGAAACAAACAGATGGTCGATGCTGTCGGCTTTGTGGCTGCCCACATACAGCTCGCCGAAATTGGCATCCTTCAGCACCGCCCGGAAGGTGTACAGACTCTGCTTCAGAATCTCCTCCCGGTGTGCCACAAACAGCAGACGGCAGGGTTGCCCCGGATGCTGTTTGCAGAAGCGCTTGTAATCCAGTGCAGAAATCACAGTTTTGCCGGTGCCGGTGGCGGCGACCACCAAGTTGCGGTTATACCCCCGAACGGTGCGCTCGGCATCCAGTCGGTCCAGAATTTCCTGCTGGTAGGAATAGGGCAGAATATCCAGGGTGTAGATTCCGCTGTGGTCGGTCTCGCTGTATTTTTCAGCCTTCAGGGCGCGGGTCAGCCGTTCCCGTTGCCCTTCATCATAATATTCAAACTCGCTGGAGTTCCAGTAGCTTTCAAAGGTGGCTGCGATCTTTTCAATGGTCTCCGGCAGGTCCTTTCGGGTCACCTTGACGTTCCATTCCAGACCGCTGGAAATTGCCGCATTGGACAGGTTGGAGGAGCCTACATACGCCGTAGTAAAACCGGTGTCCCGGTAAAACACATAGGTCTTTGCGTGGAGCCGGGTACGCTTGGTGTCGTAGCTGACCTTGATCTTCGTATTGGACAGTGCGCGCAGCTCCTCAATGGCTTTTACGTCCGTAGCGCCCATATAAGAGGTGGTGATGATGCGCAGCTCACCGCCGCTTTGCGCAAACTGCTGCAGCTCGTCCATGATGAGGCGCAAGCCGCTCCACTTGATAAAGGAGACCAGCATATCAATGCGGTCGGCGGAAACGATCTCCTTTTTCAGCTCCGTGTACATCTGCGGCTCATGGATAGCGCCGGTAAACAGGGAACTTTGCGCAATGGAGGTCTCCGGGCGGTCAAGGTCTTTTGCGCTTTTCCCTGTAGCAAGGCGCGGGTCGTTCTGCTGCAAAAGCGCAAGAAGCTGCTCTGCCCGCTGGTCAACACCAAGCGCGGCAAAGTCAGCTTCCTCTGTAGTAGTCTGGATGGTATTTATGATCTGGTTTGCCAGCTGGATCTGCGCCTCGATGCCGCCGCCGTTATCCTGTACGTTCTCAAGACCCTTCTGCACCACATCGGCCAAATACTGCGCCAGCACTTTGGCAGCCTCCGCCGTGTCGATGGGCGCAGTAGACTTGCGGGCTTCCGGGATCTCTGCAAGCTCGCGGTTCAGTGCGTTATTGATGACCTGTTCGTACAGACCGGGGTAGAGCATAGGTGCACTTCCTTACCGTTTTCTTTTATTATAGCGCTAGCTGAGCGGACATTCAATGACAGGGATCTTCCATCAGGCAGACGTTGGTGCGTTTAACGATTTCCCACGCATTGCAATCGGGCAGGTCCATCAATTTCAGATAGGCCATTTTATCACCCCATGGCGGCTTTCAGATAGTGCAGACGGTATTTCAGGTATTGGCGGATCGCAGACGCTCGTTTTTCACGCAACAGTGCGAGGGTTTTGCTGGTGGTCCAGTCTGCCCATCTCCGCCTGCATACAAGCCGGTCTGGATGGCGGTAGCGATACTTCCTGATCGAGCAGGATGACACCTATGGTCGTGACCCCTATGAAAGCCTGAAGATCAGCCATGACAATCTGGTCCGCATGGGCTACGCCGACTGGTTTTGACTGACAGCGAGCCTCCTCGTTTGTTTCAGATTACGGCTGGAGCCGCCTGCGGACTGGACAAATGCTACAGGTGGCAAAATCTCGATTACAACAAAAATGAGATAGACACCCTTTCGGGGGAGTCTATCTCATTTTTCGTTTGGACTATTTTGCAACAGCCCCATATCATGTTCGTGCAATCGTAAATTTAAGCGTCACATTGGTACCACAATTCTGCCATACCCAAGCGTGCAACATCGCCCTTGCGGAACCCGGTCTCCTCGTACTTTCCGGTAATGCTGCCATCCAGAAGCCCCGCAGACAGATCCCGGTAATCCCGAACGATCTGCTTATCCAAAGTCACTGCATCATGTCCCACGGCCAGCCGTTCAAAAGAACTTTCCTGATTCCAGAGCTTTGTCATCGTGTGATTGCAGATATCCACCAGCCGCATATCGTTTTCAGGCTGCCGCTCCAGAATGATTGAGATATTCGCACAATCTCCGCTGAAAAGGATATGATTTTCTGCATCCAGGAAGCAGGTACTGCCGGGGGTGTGGCCAGGCGTGAGAATCGCTTTGATGGTTCGACCGCCCAGATCGATCACATCTCCGTCATTAACAGGATGCCAAGGATAGCTGCCCTCAGTGGGATGATTGGGCACCAATTTCAGCAGTTCTTCCTGATCCAGATCCGGGCAGCGAATAGGCCCACGAGACTGAATATAGAAACTGCGCATCTTGTTGTAATCTGTGGTGCCCATGAATTTTTCCATATTCTTGTGATCTTCTTCGGCACGCTCCCCATCCAGCGGATTCACATAGACTGGAACGCCGGGAAACTCAAAGACACCGCCGTCATGGTCAAAGTGTGTATGCGTCAGCAGAATGATCAGAGGCTTATCCGTCAGTGCACGCACTTCCCCAGCGAGGTCGCCGATACCGCAGCCGGTATCCACCAGCGCGGCTTTCTCTTCACCCTCGATGAGGAAAGCGTTCACCAGACGAAATTCACTCAGGCACCATGTATGGGGCGCGATTTCGGTGATCTCATGTCGATACATAGACAAAACAGACTCCTTTCGTGTATGTGTTGATTCAGCCCTTGACTGCACCGGCCGTCAATCCGGCAATGAACTGGCGGTTTGCGGCCAGATAAACCAGAAGGATAGGCAGCAGTGCAATGGAAGCGCCCGCTGTCATGATATGCCACTCAGCAGCAGCGTTGGCGGAGTAGCGCAGATTTGCAACAGCAACGCTCAGGGTCTTGAGGCCGGGGTTGGCCATGGTGAACACCTGTGCCGTAACAAACTCATTCCAGGCCTGGCGGAAGGCAAACAGCGCGATCACTCCCAAAATGGGTTTGATGGCCGGAACGATGATCTGCCAGAAGATGCGGAAGGGGCCAGCGCCATCGATCGTGGCAGCCTCGTCCAGATCTTTGGGCACTCCATTGATGAAGCCGGAGATCATAAAAATGTTAGCCGCTTGGCCGCCGGTAAGCATCAGTGCCAGACCCACCATATTCTTGGTCAGTCCCAGCCGGCTCATGAGAGTATACAGAGGATACAGCGCCACCGAACCAACCGAGATGAACATACTGAGCAGATATGCCGTAGAGATCAGCTTTTTGCCCACAAAATCTCGGCGGCTGATCACATAGGCCGCCATGGAAGAGGTGATCAGTGTAAATACCACCGTCAGCAGTGCCAGCACCACGCTGTTCAGGAAATACTTGCCGAAGTCCAACTTCTGGAAAGCATAAACATAGTTGTTGAACTGCCAGTTCTCCGGCAGGAAATTTCCGCCCAATGTCAATTCTGCGTTGGTCTTGAAGGAGCCCAGCAGAGTGTAGACCACCGGATAAAGGGTAAAGATGCACATGGAACCTACAAACAGCCATTTCAGGATCTGGCCGATCAGGTAAATCACATGATCTCTTTTTTCCGAGGGGCGCATATCCGACCATTTTAATTTTTTCCGTGCCATTTTCCGTTCCTCCTTATTCACCGGTCACTGCGTCCAGCCGCTTGGCGAGAATCAGATACAGGCCAGTGACACCACCGATGATCAACGCTGCCACCAAACTGCAGGCTGCGCCATAGCCAAACTCCTGCACCACAGAGGAACCTGCGGTGATGGGGAAGAACAGCTGATAGATATACAAGAACATCACGTTGGTCTGATTCATGGGTCCACCTTCAGTCAGAACCATGATACTCTGATAATCCATAAAGGAGATCACCAGCGCCAACATCAGGATCATCTTCATGACGGGGGCCAGCAGAGGGATGGTAATGCGGAACAGGATCTGGGCTGCATTCGCACCATCCAGTTTTGCACTCTCATATACCTCTGTGGAAATACCGGTGAGGCCTGCAATGAAATAAACCATGTAGTTGCCGATACCGCCCCATGCAGCAATGATGATACAAGTCAGCATGGCGTACTTTACACCGAGCCAGTTGACATTTTCATCGATAATACCCAGCCACGTCAGGAAGCGGTTGATCTCGCCGTTGTAAGTGTTGAACAGCAGATAGAAGATTAACGCCATAACAGCGCTGGACATAATGGTCGGGGTAAAGATAATGGATTGTCCGGTGGCGTTGAGCCGGGTGTTTTTGCTCAGCAGGAACGCCAGCATAAATGCAATGGGCAGCGTCAGCAGCAGTTTGCCTCCCACATAAACGAAGGTGTTCACGATGGCTGTCTTGAACACAGTGTCCCGGGTAATGCGGGCAAAATTTGCAAAGCCTACAAATTTTGGGGTGCCGTAGCCCTTGTAGTCAAACATACAGTACCGTATTGTCCACAGGATGGGGTAGATGGTGAAAACAACAAACATGATCAGGTTGGGCAGAAGCATCAAATAGGATGTCTTCTCCTCCCGGATCCTTCTCCCAAGGCTTTTTTTCCTCGTTTCCATAGTGTTTCCTCCTAACGGATTATCTGAAGGCATTTCTGATTATAAGTATACGGGGATTTTTTTGAAACGTAGAGAAATGGATACCCGATTATGTTGAAAAAATTCCGATTCTTGTATCTGCTTCTGCATATTCCCGCTCAGCCGCTTTCCTGCAGGGTGCGGCGATAATCAGTGGGGGTAATATGCCAGTATTTTTTGTAACAGACGGAGAAATACCGGGAATCCGCATAGCCGGTGCGCTCTGCTACCTCATAGATCTTCAGGCTTTCGTCGTCCAAAAGCCGTTGTGCCTCCTTCATTCGCATTTCGGTCAGGTGTTCGGTGAAGGTCTGCCCGGAAGCCTGCTTGAACAGCTGCCGCAGGTAATTGGGGCTGATGTACAATTCCGCTGCTACATCATCCAGCGAAAACTGCAGATCGCTCAGATGTTCTCCCATGATCTCATCGATCCGGGAAACCAGTTCCTGTCCAGGATTCTTTTTCTCTTCTGCAGCACGGCACAGGAGAAGAAGATTTTTAAAGCATTCCTGCAATTCCTCCAGGGTTCCGGCCTCCATGATCTCCTGATGGCAGGCCTTATATTCCACGTAGGTGATGGGGTTTTGTCCCCGGCGCTTCTTCAATACGGAAAGGCACATGTCCAGAACTGCCATTTTGATGTATGCTGCATCCACTACTCCATGGGGGTAGAACCAACTCAGAACTCCGTCTACTGCCCCTGCAATGGCCTCCGCATCTCCTCCGGCTACCGTCAGTGCCACTTGCTCTGTCAGATGGGGGTCGATCTCAGGGCAGGCTGTTACCCGCGTCAGCAGCACGTCAGAGATGGTGCGCACCGGCGGAGCCATTTCATAGAAAGAATACTCCGCTGCTTCTTTTGCCTCGTGACCGGATTTTTCCAGCTTGTAGATATTGTCTTTGATCCCTCCCAGAAAAAAGTGGACCGTTTGATTCCATTTGCGCCGGATCGCCACCACCACAGCCGTCAGTTCACGGGTCAGCAAAAGCGCCGCCGCGGCATTGGTCACTTCCTGGTGGATGGAGAACACAATGAAAGACATTCCTTCCACAGAATGGTTCAGAACATAAGCATCCAGCTTTTTTTCAAAGCGCTGGTTCAACAGTGCGGGCAGTTCCTGCCGTATCTCGGGGCCGCCCTGAAACAGTGCGACCAGATAACGGTCGCTTCCGATGCAGAACTGTTGTAACTCTTTCATTTCTTCTGAAGCAAGCTCCCCTGCACTGGCTCGCCACATAAGTTCCCGGATCTTCTGTTCCTGGTGCAGCCGTTGCTGCATCTGCTGCACCCGATCCTGCCACTGTTGTTGACGCTGGGTCAACTCTGCTGCAAAGGCATCCAGCCGTTGGATTAGAAGTTCTGTGTCCAGCGGCTTTAACAGATAATCTGACACCCCCAGCCGCATTCCCTGCACGGCGTATTCAAAATCATCGTAGCCGCTCAGGATCAGGAGCTTTGCATCCGGAAGTTCCTCCTTGATCTTTTCCAGAAACTCCAATCCGTTTACATGTGGCATGGTGATGTCGGTCATAATGCAGTCCGGTAGAAATCGTTCTGCCATTGCCAAGGCTTCTTTGCCGTCGCGAGCCGCCCCTACCACCTGCCACTCCGGGCAGCGTCTGGTAATAAACTGCCTTACCCCCTCCCGGATATTCGGTTCATCATCTGCGATCAAAATCTGAAACATCCCACTCCGTCCTTTCCGGAATATACTTTGGCAGATGAATGACTGCCTCTGTCCATTCTCCTGCACAACTCCTGAGCTCCAAACCATAGTCGCAGCCAAAATAGAGCCTGATCCGCTCGTTGACATTGAAGATGCCGTAACCACCATCGCTGACCGTTACGCCCCGCTTCAGATCTGCATTCAGGATCGTCAGTGTCTCTTGCGAGATTCCCAGCCCGTCATCACGGACACAGAGATAGAACCCCCCTGGTTCTTCGCCTGCTGTAATAAGAATGGTGCCTTTCCGGTCCGATTCCTTGATTCCGTGATAAATAGAATTCTCCGCCAGAGGCTGTATCAGCAATTTGACCGTGTAGAGCTTTTTCAGTTCCTCCGGGATCCGGATCTGATAATCCAATCGATCGCCATACCGCATCTTCTGGATGTCCAGATAACTGCGCACATGGCAGATCTCTTGCTCCAGCGGAATGATCTCCCGCCCCCGGCTGAGGCCGATGCGGAAAAAATTTGCCAGATCACGCACCATCTGGCTGATGTCCTCCGCTCCTGCGGCCTCTGCCTTCCACCGGATGGAGTCCAGCGTGTTATACAAAAAATGCGGGTTGATCTGGGCCTGCAAAGCCTGCAGTTCCGCTCGGCGTTTCAGCCGTTGCTCCAGTTCAATGGCATCATTCTTTTCCTCGAGCTGGTGGCTGTATTGCTTTTCCCTGTCCAGCATCTCATTGCTGCTCCGGAGCATCTGGTTGTAGCTTTTTGTCAGCAATGCGATCTCATCGTTGCCTTCATAGCAGAACTCCTGCCTCACATTCTGACAATTGATCAACTCCCGCAAGGGGGCTGTGAACCAATGGAGCATCAGCAGGCACACTATCCCTGTTACCATGATCAGTGTCCCGCCTTCCACAAGCAGCAGCTGCAGATAGGATCGGGATTCTTCCCGTGCTGTGGTAGATGCCTGCAGACACACGATGGTCCACGGTGTTACCGATACCTTGCGGGCGACACCGTAATACCTTTTTCCGTCTAATCTAACATCCAAAACTGTATTTTTTGCGGCGGTCAGCCGACTCAACAGCTCCGGTTCCCTCATCAACTCTTCCGCTGCGGCATTCACACAGGTCACGGGGTTGCCTTCCTGATCCAGCACAAGGATCGCCGATTCCGCTTCGGGAACGATTTTTCGGATCAGTGCCTGAATCTCCTTACAGTCCAGATTTACCACTAAAATGCATTTCCGGGTGGCAGAATACACCTGCGCTGAGGAGATACTGAATCGATAGAGCACTGGTACCACCCATTTCCGGGAGCGGAAGATTTCGTCATTGCGGACGGTGCAGAACTCCAGAAATGAATTTCCTTCCCGGATCTCGGACCACAGCGCAACTTTTTCCAGTGAAAACCCCGGAGTCAACAGGGTGCTGCCGTCCGTAAATGCACCATAATCCGTGTAGAGATACAGATCGCTGATCAGACTGTCGGACACCTTTTTTGTGGATAGGGGTGCAGCGAGATTGGACATTGCCACGCTGTAGGCTGCCGCATTGGGGTTTGCAAAGTAATTTGCCAAAATGCTGTCCAGCCCCGATTCAGCCTTAAAATAAAGCAGCCGCTCGATGCTCCCGCTAACGCGGGTGGACAGATAGTTCTCTGTCTGTTCCGCTGTTCGCAGAACGGTCTCTTCCATATTCTCCTCGATCGTGTCGTTGATATGGCGGTTCAGGATGATCTGATTCAGGGTGATGGCAACCAGAAAGATCACGGTGATGGTGGCAGTGACCTTCAGAACGATCGAACCATTGTGATGATGCGTGTGATTGTTCATACAGCTTCTTTCTTCTCAGAAGCACCAATAGAGGGACCCGAAGCCGGGTTCCTCTATTGGTGCTTCACATATATGGATCAAATGGGAGCGGAGTTCAGTTTAAGTTCCGATGCACGCGGGCATCTGTTATCAAACGGAAGTGTCCTGATTCTTTGCGGTAAAGTTGGGATAAACGATACGCTTTGCCCCATCGGCAACCGACTTATCATAGGCGTTGTTGTACCGATCGTTCAGCTCGTTGATGGCCTGATCAATGTCCTTTAGACCAAAAATGCACTGAACCGCCACGGTGGAGTAATCCTCGCCCTCGATGGAAATGGCGGGGCGGATCGGCCAGTTCTGATCATTTGCCCCAATGGCCAGATCCGGCATGGTCTCAATGGAGGCCGGCGGTTCTGCACCTTCCACAGCGCTCTTGATCATGACAGTGCCGAGACCGGCGGTATAATAGGGCCCCATGACCTCATCGCTGTGAAGGAATTCCATGACTTTCCATGCTTCATCCGGGTGCTTTGTGGAGGCATTGATCGCCTTATCGGAGCCGCCAAACCACAGGTTCTGCACACCGTCCGTATTTCCGGACAGGCTGGGGATCTGGCAGCAGTTCCAGTTGATATCCGTGGGAAACTGGCTCTGGTAAACGCCGGGCTCTGCATGGCTCAAGGAGAAATAGAAGGCAATGTTGCCCGCTGCAAACTGGGTGCGCAGGGGGTCAATGTCCAGAGACTCGCTGCCGGGGAATGCCACACCGGTGGAGTACATTTCACGGAACAGCTGCAGGACTTCTCTGTAGCTGCTGAAATCGTACTTGCCGTTCTTGAAGTCAAAGCCATAGCAGGTGCCGCCGCTGACCTGAACCACCGGATCGATGGAACGCATCACTGCGCTCATTGCGGATTTATAGTTGCCGGCAATGCCGTAGATCCCTTCGCCGCTCAGCTGCTTGGTTACCAGCGTAGCATCATCCACCAGCTCCTTCAGGGTCTTGGGAGGAGCAGAAATGCCCACCCGATCCAGCAGATCCTGGTTGTAGAACAGGCGACAGGCAGATGCGGTAAAGGGCAGGGAGTAGATCCCGTCGCCCCAGGAGTTGATGCCCTGCACAAAAGCGCCATCCCAGAAACGTGCCTTGTACTCCTCCGTCATATACGGAGAGAGATCCAGCAGCATCTTCTTTTCGTCCACCTGTACCTCCAGCGGGTCCGTTCCACTGAGCTTGAACACATCCGGTGCAGTGTCGGTGCTGAAGGCGAGATCCAGCATCTGAGAATAGTTGTCGGCATAGACCTGGTAGTCGATATAAATGTTGTCCGAATTGGTCTTGTTGTATTCTTCGATCAGCGGAGTCAGATACGCCTGATCGTGACGGTCCGTGGTCCAGTAAGAGATGGTGATCACGCCGTCATCGCCGCCAGCGGTAGAACTGGCAGCCGCGCTGCTGGAACCGGAGTCCCCACAGGCGGCCAGAGATGCCGTCATGCCAACAACACCCATGACTTTAAGAAAATCGCGCCGGTTGATCTTTTTTTTCATAATATTTCCTCCTCTTTTGAGAACAGAACCTTCTTCTACTGAGAGCATACCAAATCTGCCGGATTTCAGGGAGTAAAATATTCAGTTTTTATGTTCAAAAAATTACTTCAGCCATTGTGAAAATCCAAAAAACGCAGAAACATTGCCCAATCCCATCGGGTAATATCGTGGCCGCCGGTACGGCGGTGGTATCCAATTCGCCCGGTCAGGTATCCCGAGTCATTGGCAGGCGGCTGGCTGGGCAGAGGAGCATCCCCGAAGAGCTCCCAGGCACAACTGGCGCTCTTTGCACCATTCCACTCTGCATCAGGGTCGCTCCACCGATCCTCAGAGCCGCTGGTTATGTAACACAGCCGTGGTGCCACACAGGCCACCAGCTGGTGCTGATCGAAGGGAAGGGTCTCCTCTTTCCATGCATACTTCTGATAATTTTTGCAGAACCAATGGGGAAATGCTGCCGTGATGGAACCCACCGTCTCACCATGCTTGCCACGGGACACGGCAGCACCAGAGCAGCCGGAATCATTGACGAGGACCCCGCAGACCCTTTCATCCTGTGCCGCACACCAAAGCGCCGCCTTGCCGCCGCGCGAGAAACCACCCACCGAGATTCGGGCCGGGTCGATGCCCGGGTGTTTTACCAGCAGGTCTACCACACAGCTCATCCCAAAGGCCCAGATGTCCAGGGTCCCCCATGCATCGGCAGGTAGTGCATCTGTACTGAGCCCAAAAAGCTTTGCCAGTGGGCCGGGATACTGCGCAGCATCGTCGGGCTGCAATGCACTTGCATAGAAGGTCACGGCTGCCCGGCCCGATTGTACAATCTGTTCAGCAGGCCAGTATTCCTGCTCCGTTTCCTGTTCGATATCAATGAGCGACGGCCCGCCGCTTCCGGCTGGCATATTCCGGAAAAAATTCATGGCCTCTTTGCGCCACGCTTCCGGGGCATTGGCCAGCAGTTTTTCCATCTGATCAGGCCCCATTTTCGGCCCGGGAGAGGCTGTCTTTTCGTGATTGCAAAGGAACAGGACTGCCGGGACCTTCTGCGTTCCCTCCGGACGCACCAGCACCACGGGGAATTCCAGACTTCCCTGCTTCGTTTTCAGACAGATATCCCAGATCTGCCGTATGGCTTTGCATTTTGGCAGATACTCTTCTGACCGCAGGCGTTCGGTCTGTTCATAGGGAACTTCCGGCCGGATGCCGTACTCCTGCGAGCGGAACAACGCGAGCAACGCTTCCCGCCGTGCATTCCAATTCTGCGGAGTCGTATTCTTTTCCAATACCAACGGCAAATTCATCTGATATTCCTCCTAACCGGGGACGGATCATGCCCCTTTTCATCATATCATCCGCAGCAGCATGGCGGGTTGAAAAAATTCAGGAGATGCTTCAAAATACACCGAACCTGATACAGTGATGTCGCTCCGGCCAGCCGAATGACTTATAATGTTTTATATAAACAGATGCCAACGCGGTATCAGGGTACTTTAGTGAGGAATGAACATGAAGCATTTTGAGATCTACAAAAAAGACCCCGCCACCGGCGCTTTGTACCCGGAAGGACAGCGGCGAAAAAAAGGGCTAGCCCGTATCCTGGAGATCGTTGTGCGGGACTTTTGGCAGTTGCTGGGTTCCGGCTTGATCGCCACGGCGGCGGCTCTGCCCTACGGACTCTGTATCATGCTGTTCCTGCCATCCAGTGCTCTGGGACCGCTGATCCTTTCCTGTGTTGTCACCGGCGCTCTGGCCTCTGTCTTCGGGATGAACCTGCTGGATACAATTTTGCGCTGTCTGCGGGATGAGGCCGGTTTTTGGTCTTTCCAATACAAAAAGTCTCTGAAGAACAACACCCTGCCGGCCGCTTTGTTCGGGGCGGTATTCGGCCCGTTATTTGCTGTGGATCTGGCAGGGTTAAGTCTGGCGGTACGCCGCGGCCAAAGCGTGTTTCAGGTCGAGTTTCTGGTGATATCCATAATCTTCCTGCTGGGCTTTGCGCTGAACCTTGCCATCCAGATCCCTCTGATACAGCTCCCTGTATCAGCACTGCTCAAAAATGCCTTTCTGCTGTTTCGGGGCAACCTTGGGTGCTCGCTGATGGCTGTTGCCGCATTGATCGGTTATGCTGCACTGTTTGTTCTGCTGCCAGCCACTTTGTCATTCCTGCTCATCGTCTCCAACCTGTGGCTGCCGATGCTGACAGCAGCATTTCTGCTCTATGGCTGTGTTGAAAGAAATTTTAGCATAGAATCACGGATCCTGCAAGGAAACGACCCGAATCCTTTTCTGTAACCAAACAGGCCTGCTTCGCATCACTGTGGGGCAGGCCTGTCTTTTGTTTATGAGACCACCCGGTTTTGGGATCCCAGCCCAAAAAAGAATGTCGGTTCGTACATTCCCCTCTGCTCTCTGGTAAATTACAGCACAGATGTGATATAATGGAAAAAAACACCGGGGAACGGCACAAAAGACGGGGGATGCAGGATGAAACAGAGGCAGCGGGAACAGGTTCAAAGAGGCTGTGCGGTGGGCACCGTGGTGCTGCTGGCATGGCTGTGCCGGGTGCTCCCGCTGGAGGGGATGCCATCCGGCCTGCAGGAAGCCTGCGGCATCCTCCGGAGCCTGCTGTATCTGAGCCTGTTCGCAGGGTGGGGGATCTCCCTGTACAACCGCACGGTGCATCCGCAGGTGCGGCGGCTGCTGCTGAACGTGGATCTGTTGATGCTGTTCTGGATCCTTGTGCGCACCCTGCGGTTCCAGCTGAACACTCCCCCGGAGATCGATCGGATGCTGGGGTACCTCTACTATGCCCCCATGCTGGGGATACCGGTGCTCTGCGTTCAGCTGGTCCTGACGGTGGACAGATCCGAGCGCTACCGCCTGTCTGCCTGGGCCAGAATGCTGTGGCTGCCCTCGGCGGTGCTGCTGGAGCTGGTGCTGACCAACGACCTGCACCAGCAGGTGTTCCGGCTGCAGCAGCCCTGGAACGAAAACTACCAGTACGGCTGGCTTTTCGGTCTGGTGGTGGGGTGGATCGTGATCTGCATCCTGCTGGCCTTTGGGATCATCGCCCACAAGAGCCGGAACCCACGGATCCTCCGGCGGCTGCCCCTGCCTGCCATTCCGCTGGTGCTGCTGGGGATATACGCGGTGCTTTACGGCTTCCATTTTCCCCTGATCAAGCAGTTTCTGGGGGATATGACCATCGTTCACTGCCTGATGACGGCGGCTTCGCTGGAAGGCGGCCTGCGCTGCGGCCTGATCCAGTCCAACACCGGCTATGTGGAGCTGCTGCGCGTCACCTCTCTGGCGGTGCAGCTGGTGGACCGGCAGGGCAACGTGTACTGCTGCTCCGAGAACGGCCGCATGGTGGACCGCCGGGAGCTGCAGGCCGCTATGAACGGCACGGTGCAGCTGGACGAGCACACCCTGCTGCGCAGCGCACCGGTGCAGGGCGGCTATGTGATGTGGCAGACAGACATCACCGAGCTGGTGGAAAACATGGAGCGCCTGAAGGAGAACCGCACGGAGCTGGCAGAGCGCAACTATCTGGAACAGCAGAACTACGAGGTGGAGCGCAAGATCAACGCCCTGCGGGAGAAGAACCGCCTGTACGATCTGCTGCAGCGTCAGCTGGCCCCCCAGATCATCCGGATGGATCAGCTTCTGACCCGGTACCGCGCGGCCCCGGAGGAAGAAAAGCGGCAGCTGCTGGGGCAGGTGGCGGTGCTGGGCGCTTACCTGAAACGGGGTGCCAACCTGATGTTTCTGGCCCAGCAGCACCGGTATGTGCCCTCGGCGGAGCTGCGGTACGCGCTGGAGGAATCCATCAGCAGCCTGGAGCTGGCCGGGGTGGAGTGCGCCATGGAGGTGACCCACGGGGTCCGGCTTCCGGCGGAGGCGGCAGCGGCCTGTTACAGCCGGTTCGAGTCGGTGGTGGAGGGGGCGCTGGGGCAGCTGGATGCCCTGTTTGTGCGGGCCATCTGGAAGGATCAGCGGCTGAACCTTTATCTTTCGGTGGAGACCGGGGCGGACCTGAAAGCCGCCTGCCCCGCCGCTGTGCAGGAGGCCCCGGGCAGCTGGGTGCTGAACGATCACTTTGAAGGAGGTGCCCCGGAATGTGGAACAAACTGAAGCAGTGGCTGCACCCGGACCACATCACCCGCAGCTCCATCAAGGAGGGCTTTGACGACCTGCCCGCGGCGGTGTGCTACTTTACCCCGGACGGCATCATCCGGCTGTGCAACCGGCAGATGTTCCGGGTCTACCGTGCCCTCTCCGGCCGGGATCTGCAATCGCTGGAGGAGCTGCACCAGCAGGTGTGGGCCCCCACCCATGGCCGAAGGGTGGACGGCAAAAATCCGTCCTTTGTGCTGCCGGACGGCACCTGCTGGCTCTACTCGGAGCAGACCGTGTTCGGGGAGGGGGTCCGCCCCCATGTGGAGTGCATCTTTTCAGAGGTGACAGACCTGCAGCGCCAGCGGCAGGAGCTGCTGCGGCAGAATCAGGAGCTGCTGCGGATGAACCGGGAGCTGCGCCGGCTGTCGGAGAACGTGCAGGAGATGACCCGGGAAAAAGAGATCCTGGAGTTCAAGACCCGGCTCCACGATGAAATGGGCTACGGACTTACGGCGGTGCGGCAGTGCCTGCTGCAGCGGAAGGACCCGGCGGAGCTGGAAGCCTCCCTTGAACAGATGAACAAGGCGGTGCAGCTGTACCGGAAGGACAGTGAGACCCCGCCGGAGGAAAACGAGTGGGACGTGTTTGTGGAGGATGCGGCCCAGCTGGGGGTCACGGTGGCCCTGCAGGGGCCCATGCCCCGGCAGCGCCAGCAGCTGCTGCTGACCATTGCCCGGGAGTGCATCACCAACGCGGTGCGCTACGCCGGGGCCAACCGGCTGGAGATCACCATCACCCCGCAGGGCGGGGGCCAGCGCTGGCAGTTTGAAAACGACGGCCCGCCCCCCGCAGACCCCGCCATTACGCCGGGCGGGGGGCTTACCGCCATCCAGCGCCGGGTGATGCAGGCGGGCGGCACCATGGAGGTGCAGGCCCGGCCCCGCTACCGGCTGTGTGTGAACCTGCCAAAGGAGGAAACGATATGACCAGCGTTTTGATCGTGGAAGACCAGCGGATGCCCCGGGAGAACATGGAGCACCTTGTGGAGGACAGTGGCCGCTACCGCCGGGTGGCCTCCCTGAGCACAGCGGAAATGGCGCTGGCCCAGTGCGCCCGGCACGCCGTGGATCTGGTGCTGATGGATGTGTGCACCAAGGGCAGCCGGGACGGCATTGATGTGGCGGCAGAGATCAAGGCCTGGTACCCGGAGACCAAAGTCATCATCATCACCTCCATGGTGGAGGAAAGCTACCTGAAACGGGCAAAAGCCGCCGGAGCCGAGAGCTTCTGGTACAAGGATGTGTCCCCGGAGAGCCTGCTGGAGGTGATGGACCGCACCATGGCGGGGGAAAGCCTCTACCCGGACCGCACCCCGCCTGGGGCAGGTCAGCAGCACCCAGCTCACCCCCCCGGGAGATCGAGGTGCTGCGGCTGGTGTGTGAGGGGCTGGAATATGAGGAGATCGCTGCAGAGCTGGGCATCTCCTCCCGCACCGTGAAGCGCTTTGTCTCTTCCCTGCTGGAAAAAACCGGCTACTCCAACCGCACCCGCCTGGCCATTGCCGTCACCAAGAAAAACTTCATCCTCCCCCATCTGGAGGAGGAGTGAGAAACCTCTCCCCCCTGCAAAGGGGGGCTTTTTTATGCGCATTTTGCTCCCAAAAGTGCCAAATTGTGGAACACGCCGGAAATACTGGAAAAACTTTGGGCAGAACACCGAAAAATTTTCACAGTTTTGTCCCTTATGGCCCATGCGGAGCCGCGGGGCGGTGTGGTATCCTTGATACAGTAAAACGTTCTGCATCCATGTGGCGAGACACTGCCCGGAAAGGAGGCCGTGGACATGAAATGTGTCGTAGTCGATATGCGCAACAGGCTCTTCGGCGATGCGATATCGGGTTCCCTACAGCACTTTGACGCAGGGTTCCGGGTCTACCAGACCGAAGGAACCGCTGCGGAGGATCTGTGTGTGGACACCCATGCCGATGTTCTTGTTGCAGAGGTCACGGCCTACCCGCCGTGGCGGCTGGAACAGCGGCTGGACCTGTGCCGGAGGCTGCGGCAGGGGTTGCCCGGCTGCCGGGTGACGCTGGTGGTAGATGAGGTGTGCGAGCCTCAACTGGCGGACCAGGTGCGGCGGGCGAAAAAGGACGGTCTGATCGACGGGTTCTTTTACAGCTCTGTCTCCTCCGACTATCTCTCTGCTATGATCGATGCCCTGTGATCCCTTGAAACAAACAGCATGATTCTGGAAAGGAGCAACTACCATGACGAACAAAAAACTGAAGATGGCGGCAATTTCCGTGGCCCTGACCGCTTGTGTGGCCGCAAGCCCTCTGGCAGCAAACGCAGATGCTCCGGAAGCAGCTCCGCAAGAAAAGGAGCCTGTGGCGGAGGAAACCAAGAAAGAGGAAAACACCGCAGTAGCTCAGGTCAATCAGGAAGCGCAGAACGCGCAGGAGACCCTGAAGGATGCGGAAGTCAAATACGATAAAGAACATCCCACGACCAACCCTGACGGCTCCCAGAAGCTGGATGGCGTGATCGTGACCAACCCCGAGGGCAG
>OHVT01000571.1_pt1 | contig 16692 bp, 10 predicted proteins | sample 1579441 | NCBI WGS metagenome assembly OHVT01 (sample SAMEA3882542, study PRJEB24775) | human gut metagenome | biome: human-associated habitat; feature: intestine environment; material: feces | place: Netherlands | collected 2009/2010
GATTCGGTCGCACGGAGAGCATTTCCCAGTTGACAAAACTATAGGAACACCCCCCAGCAGTTGCGGTGAAATAGTTCCTGTTTAAAGCCCCGTGACTTTAATTTAGGGACTATTCCACCGCAACTTATTGGGAGATTAGCTAGTCCTTGGGTGTCCAGGACCAGAAGAAGTTGATGAGGGCCACGCGCGAGGCGGTACCGGTCTTTTTGTTGATCGAGGAAATGTGGCGATAGAGCGTGGAGCGCGAAAGAAAGAGCGTTGTGGCGATGTCCTGAACGCTCTGGTCCGAAACGACCAAGACCTCAAGAATATCGCGCTCGCGCTCTGTAAGCCCAAAGGTGGCGACGAAGGCATCAAGGCGTTCATCGGACGTGAGCTCCGCTGCCTCCACGGGCTCGGGGTCGGAGCATGTGGGCGCAAGATCCCCACCAAGATCGTCGGTGGCAAGCGGCAGGCCATCCTGCATCACGGCATCATCGGCTCGTTGCCCCAACTGCCCCAGCAGCGTAATCGCAATGCCCACAAACATCACGAGCGCCGCACCGACCGCAGCCAGCACATTTTGACTCGAGATAATCGCCACTGCCGGCGCCGTCACGAACATCGAGCACACGTTGTTGACGACGCGACCCATGCACGGCCAAAAATATGACCAGCGCGCATAGAGCGAGACGGCGGCATAGTATGTGGTAAAGAACACCACGAAAAAGCCCGAGCCCAGATAAAAGATGGTCGTGGCAGCAAGCTCGTTGCCGCCATTGCCATCGACGATGAGCACAAAGAACGAAAGCGTGGACAGTATGGCGGCACATGTCATGCCGATATTCATATACGAGCGGCCGTGCAGGTCAAATAGTGCGCCAGCGACCAACGAGCTCACGACAAGCAGCAGGCGCGGCCAATCGCCCAAATCGACGGCTCCGACAGCATGCAGGGTCGTGAAGCCCGCGTTGAGAGCGGCGAATACGCTGGAAAGATACGCCGTCGCCACGGTCAGGCGAACTACGGCGCGACGGAATGCCGCCTTTGCCTCGGGATCGTCATGCCACTTGGCGCCATATTCCAGAGCATCTACCGAAAGCCCGGCAGCACTGGGTTCAAAGTTGGGATCGGACTCGTCGCGCAGCTTGGCGCGTCGGGCACCGTGGAGCAACGCCACCTGCGCGATCGCACAGACGACCAGAACAGCCTGCTGAGGAATGCCGACAGGCATCACCATGTGGTTGAGCACCTGCACCAGAACGCCCATGGCGTAAGAAAGTGCGGCGGCGCGCGCCAAGCAGGGCGTTCGCGCAAAGCGCCTCGCAAAATTTGCATGAGCAGTCGATCCGCAGTAGCCCAGCGCGCAGCACGCCACCAAACCGCCGGCAATTACCACCTCAACCTGAACCGCCATAATCAACAGCAGCAATGCCGCCACCAGCAAAACGCCCGTGACGTCACTCGTTGCGTCGATAGCATGGGGACGGCGATAGTACAGAATGGGACGCACAAAAAAGCCAATCACGCTCGCGCCGATGACAAGGCTCTCATAAATAACGACCTCGTTCGGAGACACGAACTCGGCCATGCGCACATCAAAAAGATACTCGCACGCCAAAAACGTGAAGAAGAACAGCGCCAGGCATATAATCTCCCGAATGCCCCGACGCAAATATACGGTTGTATCTCCCATGCCCCTCATGGTTAACCCCCAGCCGCTCAATTGTCTGGAAATCTATTTTAATAAAGAACCAGTCTCAATATCGAAGCCAGGCTCGAAATGCTGCCAATTCGACCCCAGCCGTCCACATCACGCCGCGATTTTGAGCCGCATGGACCAGAAGGGACGCGCGCGATCTCTAGCTCGGCCAGGAGTGTCTCCAACTACCACTCATTTAAGTACGTCCCCAATGAGTGGCCGAAGAACGTCCCCAACGACTAGTCAAAATGGGCCATGTGTCCCAGTTGTGGAGACTCCTTGAGCCGTCTGGGTATCGCGAAGGATCGCGCACTCCCCCATCATCAAAAGTGACACACGCTACCAGTTGATGGGAGGCAGCCATGGGCTTCTTTGACAAGATGTTCGAGAAGAAAGAGTGCGCGATTTGCGGTACCGAGCTGGGACTTCTAGGTAAGACAAAAATCAATGAAGGCTACCTGTGCAAAGAGTGCGCCGGCAAGCTCTCCCCCTACTTTCACGGCTATCGCTCCAGCACCGCGGACGATATCCGTGAGCAACTCGCCTACCGCGAGGCCAACGCCGAGCGCCTGTCTTCGTTCAACCCCACGCGCACGCTTTCTGCCGGGCGCACCAATATTATGCTCGATGAGGACGCGGGCCTGCTGATCATCACTTCGCAGAGCCGCTGGCGCGACGCCAATCCCGACATCATCGAGTTCTCGCAGGTACTCGGCTGCGATATGGATATCGACGAGCAGCGCACCGAGATCTATCGCGAGACCAAGGACGGCGAGCGCGAGAGCTACAACCCGCCGCGCTACGACCTGGATTACGACTTTAATCTGACCATCCACGTCAACACGCCGTACTTTACCGAGATCAACCTGCGCGTGAACGACTCCACCATCGATCAGCGCGGCTCCATCGAATACCGCGAGGCCAAGCGCCAGGCAACCGAAGTCCGCGATGCGCTGGTGCAGCTGCGCCAGGAAACGCGCGACAGTGTCGTGGCCGCCAAGGCTCCCAAGACCGCGGTCACCTGCCCCTTCTGCGGAGCCACCACCATTCCCGATGCCAGTGGGCGCTGCGAATACTGCGGCGGCGCCATCGGCGCATAGCCTCCGGCAGCGAAAGGACCGATCATGGCCTTCGAGAGCGTTAACTATCAGTGCCCTGCCTGCGGTGGCCCCTTGCATTTTGCAAGCGCCGAGCAAAAGCTCGTCTGCGACTACTGCGATTCTCGTTTTGAAGTCGAAGAAGTCGAGGCCCTCTATCGCGAGCGCCAGGACAAGGCAGACGCCAAAGCCGATGCCGCAGCCGCAACGCCAAAGCCCGTCGCCGACGACGCGGTGCAGGAGCTCGCCCAAAACGCCGGCTACATCTGCTCGTCGTGCGGCGCCGAGCTCGTGTCCGACGGCACCGTCGCTGTCACCACCTGCCCGTACTGCGGCAACTCCGCCGTAGCGCCCGGTCAGCTTTCGGGCGACTTCTCGCCCGACCTGGTGATTCCATTTAAGCTCGGGCGCGATGACGTCACGGCCGCACTCAAGGAACACTACAAGGGCAAGATCTTGCTGCCCAAGAGCTTTGTCACCGGCAGCCACATCGACGAGGTCCAAGGTGTCTACGTGCCGTTTTGGCTCTACGGTGCCCGCGTTGACGGCGAAGTGTACTTTGACGCGACCAACGAGACCGTGACCGAGGAATCCGACCGCACCGTCACGACCACCGACCACTACGATGCCTATCGCAAGGGCAATATCTCGTTTAAGCGCGTGCCCGTCGACGGATCGTCCAAGATGCCCGACGGCCACATGGACGCCATCGAGCCGTTTGACTACGACGCACTGCGTCCGTTCTCGGTCGCATATATGCCCGGCTACATCGCCAACCGTTACGACGAGGACTGCGAGACCTGCAAGGCGCGCGCCGAGCGCCGTATGGAAGAAAGCACGATCTCGGCCCTGCGCGAGACCGTCGTCGACGAATACGACGATGCCACGGTCGAAAGCAAGCAGCTCGACTACACCTGGGAAGACAGCGACTATGCCCTGTTCCCCGTGTGGATGCTTTCCACCTCGTGGAACGGCAAGAGCTACCTGTTTGCCATGAACGGCCAGACCGGCCGCTTGGTCGGCGAGCTTCCTTGCTCCAAGCCCAAGCTCGCTATCGCCTCGGTGCTGTTCTTTGTGATCGGATTTGTCCTCTCCCAGATCCTCTTCATGGGTGAGAACGCCTTCGATCCGGATTACCTCACCTTTGATATCGAGGGCATCCTCATCAACATCGTCGCGCCGCTGATCATCGTGGTCATCGCAGACGTGCTGCTGGTGGGCCAGCTCAAGACGGCCAACGAGGCCACCCACGCCGATTGCTACTGTGGCGAGCTCGACCTGACCGAGAAGCACGACACCTTTAGCCATACCGAGACCTCGGTCGTCATGAAGGACAACAAGGACGATTAGCCATTCTGACCAATACCACCCGACCTTTGACGAGAAAGGAAAATCACCATGGGACTCTTGAAAGCTGGATTGGGAGCTGCCGGCGGCGTCATGGCCGACCAGTGGAAGGAATTTATCTATTGCGAATCGATGCCCGCTGACGTCTTGGCCTGCAAGGGCGTCAAGCGCACCGGTGGCCGCAGCTCCAACACGCGCGGCGAGGACAACGTCATCTCAAACGGCTCCGTCATCGCCGTCAACGATGGCCAGGGCATGCTCGTGGTGCAAAACGGCAAGATCATCGAGGTCGCGCTGGAGCCCGGCGAGTTTGTCTTTGACACCGGCAGCGAGCCGAGCGTCTTTAGCGGCAATCTGGGCGACTCCATCAAGGAGACCTTCGCCAATATCGGCAGCCGCTTTACCTTTGGCGGCGATGCGGGCAAGGACCAGCGCGTCTACTTCATCAACACCAAGGAGATTATCGGCAACAAGTACGGCACCGCCTCGCCCGTGCCCTTCCGCGTGGTCGACAACAACATTGGCCTCGACGTTGACATCTCCGTGCGCTGCAACGGCGAGTATTCGTACCGTATCACCAACCCGCTGCTGTTCTACACCAACGTGTGCGGCAACGTGACCGATAGCTACACGCGCGATAAGATCGACAGCCAGCTTAAGTCCGAGCTGCTCACCGCTCTGCAACCCGCCTTTGCCAAGATCTCGGAGATGGGCATCCGTTACAGCGCCATCCCCGGTCACACCACCGAGCTCGCCCGCGCGCTCAACGAGGCCCTCTCTGCCGACTGGCGTGACCTGCGCGGCGTTGAGATCGTAAGCTTTGGCGTCAACTCCATCGCCGCCTCGCAAGAAGACGAGCAGATGATCAAGGACCTGCAGAAAGCCGCGGTCATGCGCGATCCCACCATGGCGGCAGCCAACATCGCCAGCGCCCAGAGCGATGCGATGCGCGCGGCAGCCGCCAACCCCAACGGCGCGATGGCAGGCTTTATGGGCATGGGCATGGCAGGTGGCATGGGCGGCATGAACGCCAGCCAGCTGTTCGCCGCCGGCCAGGCACAGCAGCAGGCCGCCCCGCAGCCGGCTCCGGCTCCCGCCCCCGCACCGGCTCCCGCCGCCGCACCTGCGGCCGGCACGTGGACTTGCAGCTGCGGCGCCACCAACACCGGCAAGTTCTGCTCCGAGTGCGGCAGTCCCGCACCCGCCCCGGCACCGGCAAAGTGGTTCTGCCCCAACTGCGGCAGCGAAAACGGCGGCAAGTTCTGCAGCAACTGCGGAACGCCCCGGCCCTAGCCCCTCTATCTGGTAATTGGCGGGGGATCCGCCACCCCCGCATTTGCTTCTATGGGTTTCGTTCGATGAAGGAGGACACCATGAAGACAACGTTCAAAAAGTCCGTACTCGCATTTCTGACATGCGTCCTGGCGCTCGCCTTTGCCCTGACGGGCTGCAGCGGCGGCGGCAAAGACCCCAAGGCCAACTTCGTCGGCAGCTGGCAGTACTCGGGTGGAACCTTGGATGGCGAAGAGCTCACCGATGAGTACATGGATATGCTCAAGGAGTGGGGCCTCAACTGCGTCCTGATCCTCGACGAGGACGGCACAGGCGTCCTCGATATGTTCCTTGAGGTCGCCGACCTGAAATGGGAAGCCAAGGACGCCACCACCGTAACGATCACCGCCGAAGATGAGTCGCACGATCTGAAGCTCAAGGACGACAAGCTCGTCCTGGAGGTGGACGGCGACAAGCTCATCTTCACCAAGTCCGACAAGGACCTGTCCGGTACGGTGAAGAAGGATCGCGAGGCGGCCGAGAAGGAAGAGGAGATCGATGAGGCCGTCGAAGACGACGATGTCCAGAGCGTCGAAATCTCCCCCGCCGTCACCGTCGCCGATGACGACCTGTGCACCATCACCATCACCGAGAAGTTCCAGGACGACTGGGGCGACATCGGCTTTGTCGTCAACATCGTCAACAAGAGCGACAAGGACCTGACCTTCTACGCCCCCACCGGCAAGACCAACGTCAACGGCACCATGAAGGAAGCCTGGTTCTCGGCCCACCTGATGCCCGGCACCAACGCCACCGAAGAGTTCACCTTCTCGAACGGCACACTCGATAGCCTTGACGACCTCGTCAACACGACCATCGGCATCGATGCCTACCTGACCGATTCCTACGAGGACGTCGCTTCCTACACCGCGACCATCGCGTAACGGCAGACATCGACGGCCGCGGATTGGCGGATACATCCGCGCACATGTCAGGCGGGGCCGCAGGAGTTGATCCTGCGGCCCCGTCGTTTTTATGCCGATGCGTAACGAGCGCTAGCGCTCCATGTTGGGAACGATGCTGCCCTCCGTTACTGCGCGCACGGCCAAGCGCATGATGTTGTCGTAGCCGGTCTTGCTCAGGATCTCCGAGATGCGACGCTTGATGGTGCCCTCACTCATAAACAGCTCGGCCGCGATCTCGCGGCGGCTTTTGCCCTCGCAGGCAAGGCGCAAAATCGACAGCTCGACATCGTCGAGTGCCGCCGTACCCGAAAAAATACTTTCGGGCGGCTTGGGAAACGTGCAATAGCCCGCCAGCGTGGAGCGCATCACGGCGAACAGCTCGTCGATACCGACGTTCTTGTACACAAAGCTGTCGACGCCCGCCTCGCGGGCCTGATCGACAAAGGTAATCTCGGGCATGCCGGTCATGATAATGATGCGGCACTCGGGCAGCTGCTCCTTGATGCGCGCCGCCGCCACGATGCCGTTGGAATCATGCTCGGTGCATACGTCCATCAGTATCATGTCCGGGCGCTCCTTGAGCGCGACACCCAAGGCCTCGGAAGCATCGGCAATGGCGGAAACAACGGTCATATCGGGCTGGTCGCCAACGGAGCGCGCCAGGCTCTCGCGCAGGATGGCCTGGTCTTCGACTATAAGGACGCGGATCATGAACTTCTCCTTTGGACCGTGGCGTTGGAGGCAAGCGGGATGGACACCGTAAGCGTGAAGGGCGGGGCGGTGTGGACTTCCAGGCTGCCGCCCAGATTCTGTGCGACATGCCTCATACCTGGGATACCCGTTCCCTCGCGATACGATACGGGTGCAGGCGCGCCGTCGTTAGACACGGCCATCCGCGCAACAGCGCCGTTTTCCGACGTCTCCTGCCGCAGGCGCACATGGACCTGATGGGCCTGTGCATGCTTGGTGGCATTGGTCGAGGCCTCGCGGATAATCTGCAGAAAGGCTGCGGCGACGCGCGCGTCGCTTGGCAGCTCGCCCTCCACATCGATCTGCACGCTTACCAGGCCAAAGGCATGGACGATATCACCCAGTTGCTCTGCCGGTTCGGTGTCGCCCCCGCTGCGCAGATCGGCAGCGATTGAGCGCAGCAGTGGGTCGATCTGCTCGAGCGACTCGTCATCCAGGCGCCCCTCCTCCAGATAACGATGGAGGATGGACAGGCGCTGCCCGATCACGTCGTGCACGCGAGCGCGCATACGCAGATAGGCCGCATTGTCAGCAACTTTTTTGACTTCTTCAATCTGGGACTGGAGCTCTTGGCCCGCAAGCTCAAGTAGGTGGTTTGCTTGCGCCAAGCGGTCGTAGGCGTGTGCGTATTCCGTCACGTCCAGTCCGATAATGCGCTCAAAGAGGCGGCCCGAAACCATAACCTCGTCGTGCACAAATAGGCGAATCTCGGCGGGAGAAATCTCGATCACCGCGCGAGCATCACCAAAACGATCCAAGTTAATCCGCACACGGTTCCTACTGCTTTCGGGCATTTGCATGCTAAGTTTGCGCAAGTCGTTCCATGTGTCGCTCATGTCACCTAGATCGGTGGGCATATGAAGTTCCACCAGGTTTTTGCGCATGCAGCGGTTCATGAGCAGCGGACGGCCCCTCGGGTCCAGATACAGGATGCCCACGGGAATCACGTTGATGGTCTCGATCGTCGAGAACGCGGTGATATCCTCCTGGCGGTTACGGACGTCCATCAAGAGCGCCGCGATGGAACGGAACAGGAAGAACGCTCCCTCTGCGATAAGGACAACGGTCCACGCCGAGCCCATGGCAAAAACCACCGGCGGTGTAACGGTGACAACAAGCAGCAGCTCGACCAGCATGACGGGGCGACGATAGTGCACCATAAGCACCACGCCATAGGCAAAGATTGCGGCATTGAGCCACAGCACTCCGCCCATTGCCCTGGCGCAAACGTCAAGCGGCGCCACCAGATACGAGCCAGACGACGCGAACAGGATAAGCGCCGAAACCACCAGGTGAAGCACGAGGCTCGCCTCGTAGGCGCAAATCACCTTACGGTTATAGGACGAGCGGCGCGATGCGATGAGCGGGACGTGGATCGTCTGCAGACACGCAGCCAGGGCAAAGACAACATCGAGCGCAACGATTTGGGGAAGAATGAGCGAAATCTGCATCGTCACTCACCCGCCCTCGGCATCAAGACGATCATGCGCAGCTGGCCGGGCTCGCCCTCAAGGCGGTATGCCACGTTGCGCCCTTGCAAAGCGCTTTCGAGCTCTTGCGCAGCGGGTGTCTGCGAAAGATCCTCCTCGTCGTTGGAGAAAAGCGTGGCACGCAACTCGACGCTGCACCGATCATGGTCACTCAGGTGATACATAAGCGCCGGATGATCGGTGGTGTAGGCAAAAAACGCAAAGTCATACACGCAGTCGTACAGGGCGCTTACCGTACTGGCGTGCATCGGGCGCCGTATGGCGATAATCGAGGCGCAATCGATATCGATGGTGCGCAGGTCGCTTGCGAGCTCGTTGGCAATGAGCTGAATACGGTCGCGGTCAAAACCGCTCTCCCCGTGCTGCGCCAACGTGAGCGACCCCTTGCGCTTGCAATAGGCGACGAGCATCTTGGCGCGCTGCAGCATGCGGTAGCGCTCGTGCGAAGATACTTCATCGGTCAACGGCGGCAGCGAGCTCAGCAGGTCGTACATCCCTTCGAGTGCGCGGGCAAGCGCCTGGTCCACGTCTTGGACCAGCAAGGTCTCGGCCTCTTGATCTGCCAAATGCGTCTTAAGGTCGTAGTCGGCGGCGAGTAGCTCGTTTTGACGCTGCAGCTCCATGCGACGATGTGCCAGTTCACGGTTAAGCTCGTTGAGCTCCGACGCGTCTTGGGCAAGCAGGGCCGATCCGCCCAGCAGTGGAAAGGCACGGTACATCACATCGGGATCGGACGCCACGGCAAAGGCATGGGCGCGGCCGTGCTCCTGGGTCCGCAACTCCTCACGCACGCCTACCGGCATTGGCTTTGACACCGGCGTGGCATAGACCTCCTGCAGGTCGCGCGTTAGAACTTTGAGGTCGAGCGGCAAGGTGTCGAAGATGCCGGCGATGTCGTGATACGACGGAATGACACCGCAATCGAGACAGATTTCCATCGCCACCACGCACAGGATGCAATAGACGAGCGAAAAATTGAGCCTCCATGCCCAGGGCACACGCAACGCATACGAGATGGCAAAGAATGCGCCACCCAGCAGTACGAGCGCCGCCGTGCCCGAGAAACGCTGGATGCGAAAGGACGAGGACCGACCAACCAGGATAAAAAAGGCCACGAAGTCAAAGGCCGTCCACACGAGGACGGCGAAATAACCCCAGCCGTACGTGTAATCGTTGCTCCAGGTGTCGCTTGTACGGTCAAAGTGGAAGACCTGCTGGTGAAAATCGTTGGTGAGCACAAATCCGATAAGCAGGATGGCCGCAATCCACAGCGCAGCGCAGTAGCGGCGACCCAGGCGGTGTTGCTCCAGGCCCGCAAGGCGCAGGCCGCAGAGCTGATAGAGCAGCGGAATAAGCGTCATGGGCACGTAGTACAGGTACCACAGCACGGTGGCATAGAACGGCGTGAACGACTTGTACTTGAGAATGACCTCGATCATCCATAGGGCGCAGATGGCGGCGATGGCCACAAGGCGCCGACGCAGCACATAGTCCAAACAGCGCAGATAGACCGATACGCCCCAGATCGAAAATACAATTGCGGCGACAAGCAGCGGCAGAGAGCTCGAATGGACGAGCGCATCCACGACCTCTTCGGACACCTCGCTATAGGCGGGCACGGCGTTAGAAAGTTTGGGGTCGAAGGCGAACAGCGCCGGCAAGACTGCCAAAAGCATGAGGAACAGCGCGGTGATGGCGCCGGCGATAGCAAAGACGCGGTGACGGTACACCTGATGTGTTATGCCAACAAGGAATCGCGGCATGGCGAAGAGCCTGCCACCCCTGGGATCCGCAACCGGCGCGGTCCGGGCGGCCGCGTGGCCGATATGTCGCTCGCGGGTACCCATAGTCCCTTTAGTGTACCGACAGATGGGCCGAAAAAGCGGGCCGCATGTCCCAAAATCCGCAGACGGCAAGGCGCCCGGCAGCCTCCCCCGTCTGGCACTTCCCGATATCCGCCCGCCCCAAACCACCGCAAAGGGGACAGGCACCTTTGTGGTGGTTTGGGGCGATGCGCTAGTCCACGGTGATGTCGAGGTTCTTGCCGATGAGGCCTACGTAGCCGCCTTCGGCTGCCTTGGGGCTGTCAGCATGGCAGAGAACCCACTTGTCGGCCTTCCAGTAGCAGTAGCTGTCGCCGGCCGCGGGCATATCGGCCGCAGCCTCGGGACGCGGACCGTTGGTGCCGGCGGGCAGCGCCACCATCACCTGGAAGCCGCCGTCGTCAACCATGCACGGCGTGTAGTGAAGCGTGGTGTTGAAAACCTCGACGACCTTGCCGGCCGGCACGCGGAACGCCTTGACGCACGCGGTGTCGAGCTTGCCGTCCTCGATCTCCCAGCGATGCGCCACGAGCAGGATAAAGTCGCGCGCGCCCAGGTTGAACTCGCTGGCACGGTGATACTCTAGGCAGTTGAGACGCGTGTTGTGGCCGTTGCACCAGCCGAGCTGGAAGGGACGGCCACCAAACATGAGAAAGCCAAGCTTGTCGGCATCCTTGACGTCCTCGAGCTCCGGCGCACTTGCAACGTACTTGCTGCCCTCGGGAATGGGCGTGGCAGAGAGCGCCTCGAGCACGGGCGACGTAAGCTCGGACGGAACGTTATCCCAAACGTTGCCATAGGACTTGAACTCGGGATCGTTGACAGAGTAGATATGCATGTTCGCTCCTGTTCGTTTATGTGACAGTATGAACATTCTAGAACAAACATAAGCGATTTTAAACACTCGTCCCGACCACTCAGCAAAAAGGCACCCCCGCATAAGCGAAGGCGCCCAATGCGCGCGTTTTGGGCGATAAAGCCCTTACGCCTGCTGATAGTGCAGGTGCTTCTCGTCGATATCGGCCAGGTCGCGGTCGAGGTAGCGGCGCGCAAGCCAGTTGGCCATGGGGAGGTTCTGGTCCAGGTAGTTACCGCACTCCTCGGGAGCGGCACCGGGGACATCGCCCTCAAAGCCGGCGACAAACTCGAACAGCTCACGCACGAGCGGCAGGATCTCCTCGCTCGTCACCTCGCCAAACACAACCAGGTAAAAGCCCGTGCGGCAGCCCATGGGGCCAAAGTAGACAATGCGGCCCGACCACTCGGCATTATTGCGAAGGAACGTCGCGCCCAGGTGCTCGATGGTGTGGCACTCGGCCGTGTTCATGACCGGCTCCTTGTTGGGCGTGGTCAGGCGCAGGTCAAAGGTGGTGACGGCGGCCCCGGTCGCCGGATCGCGGTCGATGCGGCTCACATACACGCCGGGCTCAAGCAACAGATGGTCAACGGAAAAGCTCGCAATGCGCTCCATGGCAGATCCTCTCGGTAGTCAATTTGGGACGGGCTCTTTTAGCTGGTTCGAATGGTCGCACCAATCATAACAGTCAAAAAAGCCCCGTCCCAAAAAGACAACTTAGCCCAGGACGCGGGCCATACGCGTCTTGAACTCGGACAGGAAGCGCGGAGCATCCACGGTCAGTGCCACAAGCGTGCTCTTGTCCGGATCGGACAGGCGGCGCTCATCGCAGATGGTGCGACCGCGGTACTCGCCCAGCAGATCAACACGCAGGTTGCAGCCGAGCGCACCTACGAGCGTGGGGTCGATCGCCACGGCAACGGCCAGCGGATCGTGCAGCGCACAACCACCCAGGTAGGGTGCGTTCATCTCGTACGAGCCAATGTAGTGCTCGACCATGCTCGCAAATGCGCAGCCCGCCATGGTGCCCGAGCCCGTCCAGCCGGCAATGTCGCGGCGTGTGAGCACCACGCGATGCGTCACGTCCAGACCCACCATGGTGAGCTTACGGCCCGAGCGCAGCACCGCGTCGGCTGCCTCGGGGTCGCTCGCCATATTGGCCTCGGCGCCCGCGCTCACGTTGCCGGGCACGGTAAGTGCGCCGCCCATCACGACCACGCGGCCGATGGACATCATCGCCGCCGCATCGCGCTCCAGGGCGAGCGCCAGGTTGGAGAGCGGGCCAGTCGCTACGTAGACCAGATCGGGACCATAGGTGCGCGCGGCATCGATCAGATAATCGACCGCAGCGTTGCCGTCGGCCGAGGTCGCCCCCACCGGCTCGTAGGGCGACGCGGGCACGCTCGCGCCGCCGATGCCGTTCTTGCCGTGAATGAGCGCGGTGGACGCCGGCGGCGTATAGGGCTCAGTCGCCTGCAGAGGACGGTCGGCACCCAGGTACACCGGAACCTCGGGGCGACCCAGCAGATCGAGCACCGCAAGGCAGTTGTGCGCCGATTGCTCGACGCGCACGTTGCCAAAGCACGTGGTGATGCCCACGAGCTCCACCTCGGGGCTCGCGATGGCATAGGCCAGCGCCATCGCATCGTCCACACCCATATCCAGATCAAGGATCAGCTTCTTGGTTGTCATTGTTCTACTCCGCTTCTCCGTCTTTATCGTTTAACCAAACCAATGTTCAACTTCGGCGCGCGTGGGAATCGATTGCTGAGCGCCCAGGCGCGACACCGTCACTGCCGAGGCGCGAGCACCCGCGGCCATGCACTCAAAGAGCGGCAAGCCCTCTAGGCGGGCCGCCGCCAACGCGCCGATAAACGTATCGCCGGCGGCCGTGGTATCGACTACCGTACTCGAAAGTGCCGGTATGCGCAGCAGTTCACCGTCATCGCCGAGCGTAACCGAGCCGGCACCGCCCAACGTGATGACCGCAGCTCCGGCACCCCTAGCGAGCAGGGCGTTGAGCGCCGCGACGCAACTCACATCATCCGTGGGCAGAATGCCCGTCAGAACCTGGCACTCGGTCTCGTTGGGACAGACCAGGTCGACCGCAGGCCAGACCTCCGCAGGCACATCGCAGGCAGGCGCCGGATTAAAGACCGTATAGAACCCCAGCTCGCGAGCGCAAACAAGCGCCTCGGCCGTCGCTGCAAGGTCACATTCGCCCTGGGCGATAAAGACGCTTCCGGCAGCCGGGGCAATCTCGCTGGCGTCGCCGTCGAGCTCATGGGCCACCAGACGCCTCAGCGCGCGGGCAACGTCCGCGCCCGCAAGCGCATGGTTGGCGCCCGGTGACAGTACGATGCGGTTGTCGCCCTCGCAGCGAATGATGGTCGCCGTTCCCGTCTCCACGTCATCGCGATGCACTACAAAGTCACAGTCCACGCCGGTGTCTTGGAGCCCCACCACGAGCGATGCGCCGAACGCGTCGCGACCGACCGCGCCGATCATGTGCGTGCACGCGCCCATACGCGCGGCAGCTACGGCCTGATTGGCGCCCTTGCCGCCGGCGTTGGTGATAAACCCGCTGCCGCCGACGGTCTCGCCCGCACGCGGTATGCGCTCGCACGCCACCGAAAGGTCCATGTTCATGCTGCCGAACACCGCAACGATGCCACGATCTGCCATGGAAACCTCCTCATCTGCGGGCTTTGCACCCACCGTCGACCGTCGATTGCGCGCCTTCGCACCTCTATAACTTTAGTTCACTTTGATGTGAACGCACCCTTGAGGTTGCGCCAGCAGCAAGCATTCACAGGAGCAGGCAGCTACAATGAATACGTGCTGATTATTCTCGTCATTGGATGATGTTTTATGGAACAATTCTCGCAATCGGGCTCGCGCGGTCGACGCCGCACGGGCAACGAGCCGGCGCCGCACGAACGCGTGAAGAGCGAACGCCGTGCCAACGAGCCGCGACGCACCACGAGCCCCCATCGCGCTTCTGCCAACAACGCGGGCCGCGCCAACACTCCCGCCGCGGAGCAGACGCCTACTCGCCCCAAGTCCCGCTACATCCCTGCACTCGACGGCCTGCGTACGCTCGCCGTCGTCGCGGTGGTGCTCTATCACCTTAACCTCACGTGGGCTCAGGGCGGCCTGCTCGGCGTCACGATCTTCTTTGTGCTTTCGGGCTATCTGATCACGCGCTTGCTGCTCAACGAAGTCGCTAAGACCGGCCGCATCGACCTCAAGAGCTTCTGGATCCGCCGCATCCGTCGCCTGGTCCCCGCCGTGGTGACCGTCGTGGTGGTGACCTGTGCTCTGTGCACCGTCTTCAACCACGTGATGCTCACCAAGATGCGCCCCGACATCCTGCCGTCGCTGTTGTTCTTCAACAACTGGTGGCAGATTGCCCAAAACGTCTCGTACTTCAATGCTCTGGGCGACCCCTCGCCGCTCACGCACTTTTGGTCGCTTGCCATCGAGGAACAGTTCTACCTGATTTGGCCGCCACTGCTGTTTGCCATGGTATCCATGCATGTGAGCAAACCCAACACGCGCCGCGTGGTTCTGGGCCTTGCCGCGGTATCTGCCCTCGCCATGATGGTGCTTTACAACCCTGCCGCCGACCCCAGCCGCGTGTACTACGGCACCGACACCCGCGTGTTCTCGCTGCTGCTGGGTGCCTGGATGGCCTTTATCCCCGATCGCGACCTGGCGCCGGTGCGTCTCGTTCATCGTTTGGGGCTCGACCGCTTGGTCGGGGCCGCCAAGCACGGCAAGAACGCCGACGAAGCAGCCGAGACCGCCCCGGCACAGCCGAGCGTCCTCGTGCGTTTTTGGTCCTCGCCCGCATCCATCGATGTGTTGGGCGTCGTGGGTCTGGTTGGCCTTGCCGCCATGGTCGCGCTCACCAACGGCTACACCGCCTTCCAGTATCGCGGAGGCACACTGCTGTGCTCGATCCTCACGCTCATGGTCATCGCGGCCTGCGTGCAACCCCAGGGAATGGTTGCCCGCGCGCTGTCCGCCGAGCCGCTCGTGTGGGTTGGCAAGCGCTCGTACAGCATCTACCTGTGGCACTATCCCCTGCTGTTGCTCATGAACCCGGTCGCCAACATCAACGATACACCGTGGTGGCAGTACATTTTGCAGGTGCTGTTGGTGGTCGCCGTGGCCGAATGCTCATATCGCTTTATCGAGACGCCGTTTAGAAAGGGCGCCTTTGGGCGCACCGTATCCGAGTTCCGCGACGGCACCGCCACGCCCGCCAACTGGGTGCGCGCGCACGTCCCTGCCTGCGCAGCCTGCGCTGTCGTGTTGGTCGTTGCACTGGGCGGCCTGATCTTTGTGCCCGAGACGTCTGCGCTGAGCGGCGAGGGCGCCGAAGTTCTGAACAAGGAAGCCAAGAACGCCGCACCCACCGACCAGCAGGCGGCCGACGACACCGACAAGGACAACGACGGCTTCCCCGACGGCTCCTACGACCTGTTGATGATCGGTGACTCCGTGTCGCTGCGCGCCGTTGATTCCTTTGACGGCGTGTTCCCGCACAGCCATATCGATGCCGAAAAGGGCCGCCAGTTCGATGCGGGCCGTGCGACATTTGAGGGCTATCTTCAACAGAACCTTGCCGGCAAGATCGTGGTCTTTGCGCTGGGCACCAACGGCTTGGTAACCGACGACCAAATCGACGCCATCATGGCCGATGCAGGAGATAAGCGTATTGTGGTGTTTGTGAACACGCGCAGTCCGCAGCCGTGGGTTGGCTCTACCAACCAGGCCATCGCTAACGCCGTTACGCGCTACAAGAACGTGCGCGTTATCGACTGGTACGGATACAGCGCCAACCGCAACGACCTGTTCGATGGCGATGGCACGCACCTATCGACCACTGGCGTGACTGAGTACCTCAACTTGATCCACGATGCCGTCAAGAAGGACCTGCCCGTGCATCCCGAGGATCACGTCAACGATCCGCAGCCGGCAGCCGTCAAGTCTGCCACCGACGCACTCGTCAATGCGCTCGCTCTCAAGCCGCACAAGCTGGGCACCGACAAGTAACCTGCAGCGCAAACTTCCCACATCCGGAGGGGGTGTCTGCCACGGCAGACACCCCCTCCGGCAGTTAGGGACACTCCTGGCGCAGCCAATGAAGACCTCTACGGATGAATTCCAGGCCGCTCCGTCGCTCCAGACATCGTTTCCGCGCCTCGTGCCTGCCCCAAACAATCAAAACAAGCCCTTTTCGCCGCACCCTCAAAGGTCTGTGGGCAAAAAAGGGCAAATATGAGTACTGTTACCATTTTAGTAGCAGGCAAAACCACCCAAAATGACGTCCGAGCGACCCCTACAAGGTCGCGCGCGCAGACGTGGTGTAAGAGTGTCCTGAGGTCCGTCGCTGCAAGTCC
>OHVT01000596.1_pt1 | contig 16022 bp, 14 predicted proteins | sample 1579441 | NCBI WGS metagenome assembly OHVT01 (sample SAMEA3882542, study PRJEB24775) | human gut metagenome | biome: human-associated habitat; feature: intestine environment; material: feces | place: Netherlands | collected 2009/2010
GCTCCTTTGAAAATCTGTTCCGGAATATTTGAAAAATTACAGAGTTTTACAGACGTCATCTGTCTCGTTCCGGAATAATTCTGTTTGTAGGAAAGTGAAAAATCAAGGATCTCATTGCTTGCGGAACAGCGAACAGAGGTAATGGTAAAATCATCAGAAGTCAGCTTTGTGCCATTATAAGTGATGATCAGATTGTTTCGCAGATAAGTGGTTACACTTTCGTTTCCGTAGTTTGTATTTGGAAGCTGAATGGTTTCACCGGAGAGTTTCAGCGGATTGATCGTGAAGTATTTGGAAAATCCGCTTCTGTAGATACCAATACCTGTTATATTGACACGGGGCCTGTTAGTTCTGGAACTTGCCATGGTGTTATTGGAATAAGAAAGAGTATAATCAACATCTTTCTTTAAAGTAACACCGTTCAGTGTGACGGTTGGTTCCGGTTTGAATTCTTTGCCCGGGGCATACTCATAATCCGGAATATCACCGATTTCAGCTTCTGTTATCGGTGTAAGGTCGATATAGAAATATTTATTTCTTACACCGGTGAAATTCCCCATACCGGAAACGGTAACATAAGCATTGCCCTGACGTTCATTATCATGCCAGGAGAGCGTATAATCTACATTTTCTGTCAGGGTTATACCATTCCAGGTAACCGCTGGTTTCGGAGTCAGTGCTGTTCCGGTATACAGATAGGAGGACTGGGAAAAAGCAATATTTGCCTGAGAGAGACTGACCTGTCGGATAAAGAAATTATTGGTCAGAGTTCCTGAATAAAAACCAAGGCCTGTGATCGTAAAGCTTCCCAGACCACTGTTCTGATTGTTGGAGAAGGAAATGGCATAATCTTTTCCTTCAGCCAGTGTACGGTCATGAAACTTAAGTACAGGAGAAGATGCATCGAAGTGGAGATCCACCAGATCTGGAAGTGCGGAAATAACAGGAGAGACATTCTGGTTGGCAGGCTGTGTACAGGTTTCTGCTTTGTGAGAAGTAAAACACTGGATCCAGTAGAGATGCCCGTTCTGTGAGTAGCAGCCGATTCCGGCAGAAACATTGCTGGAATTTATGATGTTGGCATAATGTCCGGAAGATTTGACCCAGGTCTCCATAACTTCCTCAGGAGTAGACTGGTTGATGGCAAGGTTTTCGCTTGGATCCGCAAAGTAAGGAAAAGCGGAAAAACAGCTGGAACCATTGGGGCGGTTGTGACTGGCGTAAACAGTCAGTTCTTCTGCTCTGGTCATAGCGCATTCCAGAAGGTTCTTATCCATAGTAACAGGGGACAGGTTCTTTTTGGCACGTTCCTGGTTTACCAGATCAAGGACCTGATAAGCATAATCATAGCGGCGTGTACCCTGGCTGAGTTTCAGCTCAACAGTAGTCTGGTCAGATGCTGCCTGCACACAGACCACGTGGCCTGGCACCAGCAGAATAAGCAGGAGCAGCAGTGCAGGCCAGAATAAGTGTCTTGTTTTTTTCTCTTTCGTCTGGTTCCTGATGTTTTCCTTCCCGGTAAAAAATGAAGATTTTTTTTTTATTATTCGTTGTAATATCCGTAGATCGCACGGCTGTCCTGAGCAATGGTATTCTGTGCCGCGGCGGTATCGTTAAGATCCTGTGACATGAAGCAGATCACAAGGTCGATTCCCTTTGCAGTATCGTAGATGATACCGGCATCATTCTCCACAGTGTCAAGCTCTCCGGTCTTGTTGGCGACTTTTACACCTTCTGGCAGCTGAGCGGGGATTTTGTTGGTTCTTGTCTGCATTTTCAGGAGGTGGTACATGTATTCCGCACCTGCAAGAGTATCTTCTGCCGCGCTGCCTTTGTCCATCTGATAGATGGTCTTCAGGAATTTTCCGCAATCTTTTACAGAGGTGTAATTATCTCCATTGGAATTATCTGCAAGAAGGAGACGTCCCATGGAAGTGTTGGTGTATCCATGATCCTGGCAGAATTTATTGACACGCGCCATTCCGGCTGCGTCATCACCGCCTCCGAGACAGTTGACAAGCTTGTTTGCCGCGTCATTATCACTGACTGTGATCATGGAATTCAGGTTGTTATCCAGGGTTTCTTTTCCGTAAGTTGTGGAAAGACTGTCATAATCTTCATATACAGCACCCATGATATACAGCTTGATCAGACTGGCAGCCTGCATCTTCTGATCATTGATGGCACCTTCGGTATTTTTTGCAAGATTACATACATATACGGACCAGGTACCGTTATCAGTCGGAAGAAGTGACTGTACCTGACTCAGTACGTTGTCCATGCTGGAGTCGGAATTATCGGTAAAAGTGCTGCTTCCACTGGAAGGAGACAGAGTGCCCTCTTCCTGTGAAGCTGCTGCGCTTTCCTGGCTTGTGGAAGAATCTGTGGAAGAATCAGAATTCTGCTCCTGAGAGCTGGAATCCTGAGAATCCGGGGAAGCGGCAGCTGCTGCACTTTCAACGGTAGGATCATCCGCATAAAGAGCATCCAGCTGATCTGCCTTGCTGCTCAGCTCAGCAGCAGAATCAGAAACTTCCTGAACATTTTTCTGAAGGTCGGAAACCTTGGACTGAAGAGATTCAAGCTTGTTCAGTGAACGGACATTCAGTGCACCCAAACCCACCAGGGCAACGGCAAGCACTGCGATCACAACATATAAAAATACATTTTTTTTCATAAGAAATACTCCTTTTACTGCTGAAAATAAGCATCAATTCCATTGGCGATCCCTTCGGCCATTGTCTGCTGGAAGGAGGAATCTGCCATCTTCAGATCATCATTCTGATTGGTCATAAATCCCATTTCCACAATAGTAACCGGTATGGTACTCCAGTTGATTCCTGTCATGGTATCTGTATAGATAATACCGCGGTTCTGAAAACCGGTAGCTGCACAGTAGGAATCAATGATGCACTGGGAAAGACGGTTGGAACTGTCATAGAGACTGGAAACATAAGGATTCTGCTGTGATGGGCACATGGTCAGTGCGCCGGAAACAGAAGAAGAATCATCGCCGTTTGCATGGACACGTACACAGATTTCTGCACCCTGGGATGCTACCAGCTCCGCACGTTCCTTGTTGCTGATCGCAGTATCATTGTCAGTTCTTGTCATTACAACCTGATAGCCATGTTGCTCCAGGATATCTTTCAGAAGAAGAGAGACATTCAGATTCAGCTGATATTCCGGAAGGCCGCTGAAAGAACCACTGGTTCCGGTAGAAGCTTTTGCTTTCATGGTGGAGGAACCAGGTCCGTTGGGCTCTGTGGCGCTCATATCCACGTTTTCACACTGATGTCCGGGATCAATTCCTACGATGTGACCATTTGCAGCAGAAGCAGTGGTATCGCTGCCTCCGTCAGAGAATCCCTCACCACCGGCTTCACTGAAAACAGAAGGTTTGGAACTTTTCTGGCTGTTTTCGGATTCCGGTGCGCGTTCGTGTTCGCCGGTGTTGTTCTTTACTGCCTGTTCAGTCTGGGAGCGTTGCTGCAGATATTTGTCGGCTGCCTGTTTCTTTTCGATCTTGGCTGTATAAAGTTCGATATCCTCTTTCATGGATTTTTGCTTTTTCTGGACCGGTTTGATCACGGAGGCCATTTTCTGGTCAACGGCATCGATCTTCCGGTAGGTTTTATAGCTGAGTCCAAAAAGCAGTCCAATACAGATAAGACCCGTCAGAAACAGGACGATCGCCATCAGATGAGGCTTTTTTTCCATAAAAATACGTCCTTTCTTGGTGGGTGTTTGCATTTGTAAATATTATAAATAAGGAGATAGGAAAAAGCAATTGTGAAATTGGGCTTGACAACAGGGGAAAATATGATACTATATATGTAAAATAATTATATATAAAAATTTTATATATAAAATAATTACATAAAGGGGTGAGCGTATGTATTACTATCCGGTGTCAGCTGTGCTGACGGAATGCCTGATCCTCTCTGTTGTGGAACAGCAGGATTCCTACGGATATGAGATTAGTCAGACTGTGAAGATGGTAGCATCGATTAAGGAATCAACTCTGTATCCTATTTTGAGGAAGCTGGAGACAGGCGGATATCTGACAACTTATTCCGAGGAGTTCCAGGGAAGGAAGCGCAAGTATTATTCCATCACAGAGGAAGGACGCAGTCATCTGGAATATCTGAGGAAAGAGTGGAGAGAATACCGCGATACCATAGATGATATTGTGGAAGGGAGACTTCGAAAATGACGAGGAAAGAGTATATGGAGCAGCTCAGGAAATATCTGAAGCGGCTTCCGAAAGAAGATTATGAGAATGCCATTGAATATTTTTCGGAATATTTCGATGAGGCAGGTCCGGAGAATGAGCAGCAGGTAATGGAGGAACTTGGCGAGCCGAAGGAAGCAGCCAGGGAACTGCTTCTGAATCTTCTGCAGGAGAGTGTGGGAGACGGGAAAGACAGTACCGGAGAAAAAGAGACGGAACTGCCGGCAGAAGGTTCCGGCAACCGACGGAGTGCAGCAGGACAAAATGCAGCTGCTTCAACCAGTGATTCTACAAAGAAGAAACGTTCTCCGGGTAAGATCATCCTCCTTGCAATTCTTGTCCTCTGTGCGTCACCGGTAAGTCTGGCACTTATGTTCAGTGTGCTGGCAGTATTGTTTGCCGTAGTAGTTGTGATCGCAGCCGTGATTTTTTCCCTGGGTGTGGCCAGCATCGCAACCATAGCCGGAGGAATCATGGTAGCCGGTTTTGGAGCCACACTGATCCTGAAATCTGTGGCAGCAGCCTGCATGATGGTTGGCGGCGGATTTCTTATGGCAGGAGCCGGAATCCTGGTCGGTGTGCTTACCATATATATCTGTAAATGGTGTGCAACAGGAATCGGACGTCTGGTAAACCGATTTGTAAGAAAGAAGGTGCAAAGAAATGAATAAGATCGCAAAAACAGCATTGATGACAGGCACAGCGCTCTGTGTGGCGGGAGTCGTTCTTTCTACAGCAGGATATTTTGCCGGGGGAAAAGATTTCACATATGCTTCAGATCATGTGTATGTATCCGGAGGAAATTCTTCTGCTCATAAAAACCTTGCAGTTATGAAAAAAGAACAGATCGATGATTTTACAAAACTGAATGTAGATTTTGAGGATCTTGACCTGGATATCCGGACTTCGGATGATGACCATTATTATATGGAATATAAACTTGAGAAAAACGGAAAGAAAGATCCCCTGACCTGGGAGGATAAAGACGGAGAACTTACACTTAAGGAGTCCGAAGGAGGAACGGGAGGTTATTTTATAACATATGATCTGGGAGTCTTTCGGACACATATAGAGCAGACCCAGAAAGAAGATGCGGTAAATACAGTGATTCTCTATGTGCCGGAGAAAGCGCAGCTTCTGGAAGCTGAGATTCAGCTTTCGGACGGAGATTTTACTGCGCAACTTTCCGATGGAGATCTGATGCTGGACAAAGGCGTGTTTGAAAAATTTGAGGCAAAGCTTGGCGACGGAGATCTGGATGTAAAAGAGCTTCAGTGTACGGATAACATGCAGCTGAAATCCGAAAGCGGAGATGTGAGCATAAAAAGAGCAGATCTTACAGACGGCCAGATTTCTCTTGATGATGGTGAGCTTCAGATGGGCAACAGCAGTTTCAACGGAGATATGGAAATCACCAGCTCCAACGGAGATGTTTCCATCCAAATGAAAAAGAGCAGCGTGGATAAAACCAACATTTATCTGAAAACCACAGACGGGGATGTAGATACAGGAGATCTTTCCCGTGGAAAATCCAGCAATGAGGAAGACTTCTCTGTTTATGAGAACCAAGTAGGCACTTCCGCACCGACTTTAAGTGTGAAATGTAGCGACGGAGATATTATGTTAACCGAATCTGCAAAGTAGATAATGCGGATAGCAGATATCTGCCTGAAAAGTCATCTGACCCTGAATCCGCCAGATAATAAAGAATGATCCAATAAAAGAAATCTTCTGAACAGCAGCAGACAAAAACACTGCCGTTTGGAAGATTCTTTTTGTTGTAAACAAAATATGAGGATGGTAAAATATACATCTGACGTAACGTTATACCGAGCAGGAGAAGGTAAAAAAAATCAAATGATAAAAAAAGATAATACTTCAAAACAGATCAGGATCTACTGTCTGGTCGTGGGGATCATTTCCTTCTTTATAGTATCCGTCTGTGGACAGCTGCTCAACAGGAATACTGTAAATGAAGAGAAAATGCGAGCTGCTTTTACAGCGGAAACAACCGTGAACCGGATAAAATCACAGCTTAACCGATATCTTGATGTTTCAGAATTCTTTCAGAATATAATTGGATCCGGACATCAGATGGACAGCAAAGAATTTCAGGCTCTGTCGCAGATGATCTCCGATGATTCTCAAATTATAAAAGCTATTGAACTGGCACCGGACGGAGTAGTTAAGGATATTTATCCTCTGAAAGGAAATGAGGCAGCTTTTGGAATTGATATGCTAAATAGTCCGGCCCGTAAACATGAAGCGAATCTGGCAATGAAAAGCGGCCAGTATACCATAGCCGGTCCTTATGAGCTGAATCAGGGAGGCCTTGGCTCACTGTTGTTTGAACCGATTTATATTACAGATAAATCCGGGGAAAAATCCTTCTGGGGATTCTCAATCCTGGTACTTGACTGGAACCGATTTCTGGAAGAACTGGAACTGGATAAGCTTACCGATGCTTCCTACTGTTATCAGATGTGGAAAAAAGACGGAAATTCCGGAAAGAAAACGATCATTGCCCAGGGTGGAGATGCGATTCACAAAGGAGCTGTACAGATCAGCTGTAAGGTTCCAAATGACACTTGGTATTTTGAGATTATTCCACATACCGGATGGGTTACCGTGAAACAGCAGGCACTGGTTTTTCTGGTTGCTGTAAGCATAGCGGTTCTGGCCACTGCGATCTGTTATCTGATGCTTCACAGAAAACAGAGAGAAAAACTGTATACAGAAGAAATCCGGAAGTCCGCGGAAAAAGCCAGAAAAGCAAATGAGGCAAAGACGAGATTTCTCTTTAACATGAGCCATGATATCCGGACGCCAATGAATGCCATCGTAGGATTTTCCGGACTTCTTGAGAAGAGTCTCCATGATGAAAAGAAATCTCTTGGCTACATAAAAAAGATCAGGGTTTCCAGCGATATTTTGCTGACGATCATCAATCAGGTTCTGGAAATGGCCCGTATCGAAAGTGGAAAGATCACTCTGAATCCGGAAAGTGTAAATATCCGTGAAATGGTGGAAGCCATGAACACCGTTTTTGAATCATCCCTTACAAAAAAATCTCTGGAATATCAGTGCAGCCTGAATGTGGTCCACGATCAGATCCTGTGTGATAAAACAAAGATGGAGGAAATTATTCTGAATGTTGTCAGCAATTCCATCAAGTATACCAATCCTCATGGAAAGATCACAGTATCCATTGATGAGCTGGATTCTGAGGATGAGAAAAACGCAAACTATAAAGTTGTTGTAGAAGATAACGGGATTGGAATGAGCCAGGATTATCTTCCACATATCTTTGAGGAATTTTCCAGGGAACATACTTCTACGGAAACCAGAGTTGCAGGCACAGGACTTGGACTTCCAATCGTAAAATCTCTGGTTGACCGGATGGGTGGAACCATCGAAGTAGAAAGTGAAGAGGGAAAAGGCACCCGCTTTATTATGAAATTTTCTTTTCCTGTCAGTTTAGAAAACCAGGTTCGGGAAAAAGAGAAACAGAATATTCCGGATATTACAGAGAAGCTTGAAGGAAAACGGATTCTTCTTGCGGAAGATAATGGACTGAACGCGGAAATTGCGGAGACAGTTCTTGAAGAAACCGGAATAAAAGTGAAACATGTGGAAGATGGCATCCAGTGTATTGAGGAACTGAAAAAGATGCCGGAGAAATATTATGATGTGATCCTGATGGATGTCCAGATGCCAAATATGGATGGTTACACGGCAACACAGAGGATCCGGGATTTGGACGATTCGAGAGCTGAGATTCCGATCATTGCCATGACAGCCAATGCTTATGATGAGGACAGACGGAAGGCACAGGAAGCGGGAATGGATGGTTTTCTGGCGAAGCCACTGGACGTGGATGAGATGATGCGTCTGCTGGCCCAAATTATAAAAACAGAATAAATGAAACAGCACAAAACGCAGGATTTTTTTGGAGAAAAATTCCTGCGTTTTTTTGGCGGAAATGTATTGACAAATCCCTGTACTATGATATAATTCAATCAAATCACAGAAAACATATATAGTTACTAGGAAATAAGGAAATAGAGATAAGGAATTAAGGAGGATATCACCATGGGTAAAATTTACGGAAGCGCACTGGAACTGATCGGAAACACACCACTTGTAGAGATCAAGAATGTAGAGAAGTCAGAGGGACTTGAGGCTACCATTCTTGCCAAGCTTGAGTATTTTAACCCGGCAGGAAGCGTTAAGGACAGAATCGGTAAGGCAATGATCGAGGATGCAGAGCAGAAAGGCGTTCTGAAACCGGGCGCAACCATCATCGAACCAACATCCGGTAATACAGGAATCGGACTTGCAGCCATCGCAGCTGCCAAGGGATATAAGACAATCCTTACCATGCCGGAGACCATGAGTGTTGAGAGAAGAAACATCCTGAAAGCATACGGCGCAGAGGTAGTTCTGACAGATGGAGCTAAAGGAATGAAAGGTGCCATTGCCAAGGCAGAAGAACTTGCCAAAGAGATTCCGGGAAGCTTCATCCCCGGACAGTTTGAGAACCCGGCTAACCCGAAGGCACATGCAGCAACAACAGGCCCTGAGATCTGGAATGACACAGACGGAAAGGTAGATATCTTTGTAGCTGGTGTTGGCACAGGCGGAACGATCACAGGTACAGGTGAGTACCTGAAGAGCCAGAACCCGAATGTGAAGGTAGTTGCTGTTGAGCCTGCAACTTCTCCTGTACTTTCTGAGGGAAAAGCAGGCCCGCATAAGATCCAGGGTATCGGTGCTGGTTTTGTTCCGGATACACTTGACACCAAGGTTTATGATGAGATCATCGCAGTAGAAAATGAGGATGCATTTGAGACATCCAAACTTCTCACCAAGAAAGAGGGAATCCTTACAGGAATTTCTTCCGGTGCAGCTCTCTATGCTGCGATCCAGCTTGCAAAACGCCCGGAGAACAAGGGAAAAGTGATCGTAGCACTTCTTCCGGACAGTGGAGACCGTTACTACTCCACACCACTGTTTACAAAATAATCGATCCGAAGACCGCTTCTTTTGCCCCGAAGCGTGATCCTGCGGGATTATTTACGGCGCTCCTGAATGCCTGTCCAAGCAGGCTGCCGGAGCGCCGGTTTTATTCTTGATTTCATCGAATTAAGTAAGCCCTCTGTGGGGCTGTGGTTACTGTTCACTGGTAAGGTCCCGCGAAAAGCAATAAGCAGTGTGTGTGGACTTGCTTGTATCTTGTAGCTTTTTCAGGTATAATAGAGAAAACAAACAAAACCTATTAACAATATAAAGAATAAAGTCTGCAAAGCAGATTCTGTTTCTTATGAAAGAAGATACAGGAAGCTGCCTGTGCATCACAGAGAAGGGTGCCGGTCATGGAATACAGAGGAATATTTCCGGCTGAACAGCTGCACAATAACAGAAAGAGCAAAAGACTATAAATAAGAAGAATACTGAAATATTGGAGGTAAATATTACATGAGGATTTCTACAAGAGGAAGATATGCGCTGAGACTGATGTTGGATCTTGCTACAAATTATACAGGAAAACCGATCCGCCTGAAGGATGTGGCGAAGCGCCAGGAGATCTCCGATAAATATCTGGAGCAGATCATCTCCATTCTGAACAAAGCAGGCTTTGTCCGCAGTGTCCGTGGCCCTCAGGGTGGCTATGCACTGCAGCAGACCCCGGATAAATACACCATCGGAATGATCCTCCGCCTCACAGAAGGAAGCCTTTCCCCTGTGGAATGTCTGGACGACAACGGAGCCATCTGTGACCGTGAGGAGAACTGCGTCACCCAGATCCTCTGGAAAAAGCTGGACGATGCCATCAAAGGTGTGGTAGATCATATAACACTGGAAGACCTGATGAACTGGCAATCCGTCAAGGCGGACGAGTACATCATATAAAAAAAGCTGCGCAAGCAGCTTTTTTTTATATCACATTTTTTTACTAACATTTTACAAAACCGCGATTTTATATTTTACCTTCCATTTCTATAATAACACCTGTACTTAAGCAGTAAGCAAACAAAAATGATCATAGAAACGAGGAGAAAAAAATCATGAAAAAAAGAATCGCAGGTATTTTAACAGCAGCACTTATCGGAACTACAGTAATGGGAACAGTCGTAATGGCAGCACCATCCGGAGCGATCGACGTAATTTCCCGTGAGGACGGATCCGGAACACGTGGAGCATTCGTAGAGCTGTTTGGGATCGAAGAAGAAAAAGACGGCGAGAAAGTAGATATGACAACACAGGAAGCAAGCATCACAAACAACACAGATGTAATGCTTACCACAGTAGCAGGCGATGAGAACTCTATCGGATATGTATCCCTTGGTTCTCTTAACGATACAGTAAAGGCAGTAAAGATCGACGGAGCAGAGGCAACAGCAGAGAACGTTGCAGACGATACATACAAGGTAGCACGTCCGTTCAACATCGTAACAGGCGACAAGCTCAGCGATGCAGCACAGGATTTCATCAACTACATCATGAGCTCTGACGGACAGGACATCATCGAAAAAGAAGGCTACATCAAAGTAGATGAAAAAGCAGAGGCATACAAAGCCGGAGATGCAAAAGGCAAAGTAGTAGTTATGGGATCTTCTTCTGTAGGCCCTGTAATGGAGAAACTTGCAGAGGCATATCAGAAAACAAACAAAGACATCACAGTAGAGGTTCAGATCAGTGACTCCACAACAGGAATCAACAGTGCAACAGAGGGTGTATGTGATATCGGAATGGCATCCCGTGAGCTGAAGGACGAGGAAACAGAGAAAGGTGTTAAAGCTACAGAGATCGCAAAAGATGGTATCGCAGTCATTGTAAATAACGACAATGACCTTGAGGAGCTTTCAAGTGACCAGGTAAAATCCATCTTCACAGGTGACATTACAGATTGGGAAGACGTGACCAAATAAATCCCCGGGCAAAAAACGATTGAAGTATCTTACAGAGAGCGGCGATCATGACAAGGTCAGGAAAGCCGCTCCGTTATATATCAGCACAGTGGATATCCACTGGAACAGAGAGAAAGGTGTCTTATGAATCATTTAGGAGAAAAGGCCATGAAGGTCGTTTTCCTCATTGCGGCCTGTGCATCGGTTCTCGCAGTATTTCTTATTTGTGTGTTCCTTTTTGCAAACGGCCTTCCTGCAATGGGAAAGATCGGTCCCTTAAAATTCCTCTTCGGAACAGAATGGAGACCAACAAACGATAAATTCGGAATCCTGCCAATGATCGTGGCAAGTATTTATGTAACTGCAGGAGCAATCCTTATCGGAGTTCCGATCGCACTTTTTACATCCGTATTTATGGCAAGATATTGCCCGAAAAAAATCTATAAACCACTGAAATCTGGTATTGAGCTTATGGCAGGCGTTCCATCCATCGTATATGGCTATTTTGGTCTGGTTCTCCTGGTACCGCTGATCCGCCAACTGTTCGGAGGAACCGGAAGCAGTATGCTGGCAGCATGTATCCTTCTGGGAATCATGATCCTTCCGACGATCATCGGAGTTACGGAATCGGCAGTACGAAGCGTTCCGGAAAGCTACTATGAAGGCTCACTTGCGCTTGGCGCAACAAAAGAAAGAAGCATTTTCTTTGTTATGCTTCCGGCAGCAAAATCCGGAATCCTGGCAGGCGTTGTCCTTGGGATCGGACGTGCCATCGGTGAGACCATGGCCGTGATCATGGTAGCCGGAAACCAGCCACGTATGCCGAAGGGACTTCTTCAGGGTGTCCGTACCATGACTGCAAACATCGTAACAGAGATGGGATATGCATCAGGACTTCACAGAGAAGCACTGATCGCAACAGGAGTTGTACTCTTTGTATTTATCCTGATCATCAACTTAAGTCTTTCACTGCTGAACAGGAGGGCGGAGTATGCAAACTAACGTATCAGTAACTGCAGATCCTGCGGCAGAAACAATCATGAAAAAAAGAAATACACTTACCATAGGAGACCAGCTGAAGTCTTATGCAAGACATCCTGGTGCAGGAGTCCTGGCATTTCTCACACTGCTGGGAGCTGTGATCACTTTTGCACTGCTGTTCTTCCTGATCGGCTATGTGCTTGTAAAAGGTATTCCCTATCTGAATGCAAGTCTGTTCAGCCTTACCTATACCTCAGAGAACGTTTCCCTTCTCCCGTCACTGATCAATACCCTGATCATGACACTGGTATCTCTGGCGATTGCCGCTCCGGTAGGAATCTTTGCAGCGATCTTCCTTGTGGAATATGCAAAAAAAGGCAGCCGTTTTGTAAAGCTGATCCGTATTACCGCAGAGACACTTTCCGGTATTCCATCCATCGTATATGGTCTGTTCGGTATGCTGTTCTTTGTAACTGCATTGCACTGGGGCATGTCTCTTCTTTCCGGTGCCCTGACCATGGTGATCATGGTACTTCCCCTGATCATGCGTACCGCTGAGGAAGCACTGAAATCTGTTCCGGATTCTTACCGTGAGGCAAGCTTCGGACTTGGAGCAGGCAAGCTCCGTACTATTTTTACGATTGTACTTCCCTCCGCAGTTCCTGGAATCCTGGCAGGTGTGATCCTGGCCATCGGACGTGTGGTAGGTGAGACTGCAGCACTTCTTTATACCTCCGGTACTGTTGCGGCAGTTCCAAACAGCCTGATGGGTTCCGGACGTACCCTGGCACTTCACATGTATGTGCTTTCCAGTGAGGGACTTCATGTAAACCAGGCATCTGCAACAGCAGTAGTCATTCTGGCATTTGTACTTGTTATCAACGGACTGTCCGGTCTGGTAGCCAGAAAAATTGCGAAAGGATAATGATCGATCATGAGTGAAAATACAAAAATTTCAATTGACAATATGAATCTTCATTACGGAAGCTTTCATGCCCTGAAGGGAATCAATATGGAGATCCCGGAAAAGGAGATCACAGCATTTATCGGACCAAGCGGCTGCGGTAAATCCACACTTCTGAAATCCTTAAACCGTATGAATGACCTTGTGGAAGGCTGTACCATCACAGGAAAGGTAGAGCTTGACGGGGAAGATATTTACGGAGATATGGACGTGAATCTTCTGCGTAAACGTGTGGGAATGGTATTCCAGAAGCCCAATCCGTTCCCGATGAGCATTTATGATAATATTGCATACGGTCCGAGAACACACGGTATCCGTTCCAAGGCAAAGCTGGATGAGATCGTGGAAAAATCTCTCCGTGATGCGGCAATCTGGGATGAGGTCAAGGACCGCCTGAAAAAAAGTGCTCTTGGAATGTCAGGCGGACAGCAGCAGCGTCTCTGCATTGCCCGTGCCCTGGCAGTACAGCCGGAGGTGCTTCTTATGGATGAGCCCACATCTGCCCTGGACCCTATCTCCACTTCCAAGATCGAGGATCTGGCAGTAGAGCTTAAAAAGGATTACACCATTGTCATGGTCACACATAACATGCAGCAGGCAACCCGTATCTCCGACAAGACAGCATTTTTCCTTCTTGGTGAGGTTGTGGAATTTGCGGATACAGACAAGCTGTTCTCCATGCCGGCGGATAAGCGTACAGAGGATTATATTACAGGAAGGTTTGGTTGATATTATGTCAGAACGTTTTGTAAGACAGCTGGAAGAGCTTCACGTGGAACTGATCACCATGGGAAGTCTCTGCGAAAAAGCAATTTCACTTTCTGCCAAAGCTATTCAGGGTGAAGGCGGGATGACTCTCATTGGCAAGATCTTTGAGACGGAAAAAGAGATCGATGCACAGGAAAAAGAGATTGAAAATCTCTGCATGAAGCTTCTTCTTCATGAGCATCCGGTAGCCGGTGACCTGCGAGCCATCTCCGCTGCACTGAAGATGATCTCCGACATGGAGCGTATCGGTGATCAGGCAGCAGATATTGCGGATCTTTCCAAGCATATCGAGGACAAAGCAGTTACCGGAGATATCATTAATATCCGGAAGATGGCAGAGGATACTGTCCGGATGGTTACAGAAAGCATCGATGCCTTTGTAAAAGGTGACCTGGAACTCTGCAGACAGGTGATCGATGATGATGACAAGGTAGATAATGCGTTTAATGAGATCAAGGAAAAACTGGTTGAGATCTTAAGCAGCGGAAACCCGGATGCAAGATTGGGGCTTGACATTCTTATGGCTGCGAAGTATTTTGAACGTATCGGTGATCATGCTGTAAACATTGCGGAGTGGGTAGAATACTCCATCACGGGAGTCCACAGAAACAGTGCCAGTCACACCGACAATTATCTTACCGGAGAATGATCATTTTGAGTAAAAAAATATTTAAGTATATTATGCTGGTCTCAACCATGGTTACTGTGCTGGGACTGGCATTTGTCATTGGAATCCTTTCTCATTCATTCCAGCGTCAGCTGATGAATGAGCTGAAAAAAGAAGCTGTTTTCATTTCCAGAGGAGTAGAAGCAGCAGGGACAGATTATCTGGATCAGCTGAGTAACACAGATTCCAGGATTACCTATGTGGATGAAAGTGGAAAAGTCCTCTATGATAATGAAGCAGATGTGGAAAATATGGAGAATCACGGTCACAGAAAAGAGATCCGTGAGGCAGAGCTTAACGGAGAAGGAGAAGATGAGAGAATGTCTTCCACGCTTTCCGAAAAGACCATGTACTATGCGCTGCGCCTGGACAATGGCAATGTTCTTCGTGTCTCCAGCACCCAGAAATCAGCTTTTGCGCTTGTGTGGCAGCTGGTACCGCCGCTTTTGGGCGTATTGTTTCTGATTCTTGTTCTTTCTGCGGTATTTGCCTCCAGACTTTCCGGCAGGGTGGTGGAACCTCTCAACAACCTGGATCTGGAACATCCGGAGGAGATCAATGTGTATGAAGAGGTGGAACCTCTTATCAGCAAAATCTACCGCCAGAACCGTCAGATCCGTCTGCAGCTTGAGGCAGCCAGAAGGCAGCAGAAAGAGTTTTCCATTATTACGGAGAACATGCAGGAAGGTCTTCTTGTGATCGACCGTTACACCATGGTGCTTTCCGTTAACTCCAGTGTGGGAAAACTTCTTAAGGTAAACGAAGTCCGAACAGGAGAAAGTGTGTATCTGCTGAACCGTTCCGAAGAATTCCGGGGCGTTGTGGAGCAGGTTCTTGAAGGAAATCATGAGGACAAAATTCTTCGTCTGGATGGCAGTGATATCCAGGTGATCGCCAACCCTGTCACAAGAGAAAACAAGACAGAAGGTGCGGTAATTCTTCTGGTGGACGTAACTGAAAAAGTAGAACGGGAACAGCTGCGCAGAGAATTTTCCGCCAATGTTTCCCACGAGCTGAAAACACCGCTGACTTCTATTTCCGGCTTTGCAGAGATCATGCAGGACGGATTTGTGAAGGATGAAGATGTGAAAGTTTTTGCAGGGCGTATCTATAAAGAGGCGCAGAGACTGATCCGTCTGGTTGGAGATGTGATCCGGATCTCCCGTCTGGATGAAGGCGGCCTTCCCTATCAGTGGGAAGAACTGGATCTTTACAGTATGGTTCACGATATTTTTTCCACCTTACATGAAGCTGCCGGGAAGCAGGAAGTGCATATGTATATGGAAGGTGGAAGTACCGTGCTGGAAACCGTGCCGACGATTATGGAAGAAGTTCTCTACAATGTCTGTGATAATGCTATCAAATATAACCATCAGAGTGGAGAAGTTTTTGTACGGCTGAAGGATGAAGGAGACGTAGTTCGTGTAAATGTGCGGGATACGGGAATCGGTATTCCGAAAGAAGATCAGGAACGCATCTTTGAGCGTTTTTACCGGG
>OHVT01000607.1_pt1 | contig 15754 bp, 14 predicted proteins | sample 1579441 | NCBI WGS metagenome assembly OHVT01 (sample SAMEA3882542, study PRJEB24775) | human gut metagenome | biome: human-associated habitat; feature: intestine environment; material: feces | place: Netherlands | collected 2009/2010
GCATTTTGGCTTGTATGTCTCGGGATTTTGACATATTCATGTCAAAACACCTCGCAGGACAGTGGCTACTGAATAGTTACGTAATTATACAGTAACAGGAGAGGCTATGCGATTTATTCATATGGCTGATGTACATTTGGGGGCGGTTCCGGATTCGGGCTGCCCCTGGAGTGCATTCAGGGAAAATGAAATCTGGGAAACCTTTGTACGGGTGATCGACCAGATCAGAGAAGAGAAAATAGAGTTGTTGCTGATCGCAGGAGATCTGTTTCACAGACAGCCGTTGCCTTCTCAGACAGAGAGAGTCAGTCAGCTGTTTGCATCCATACCGGATACCGAGGTGGTGTGGATGGCAGGAAGCCACGATTATCTGCGGGAAGACTCAGCGTATCGTAAGGTGAAATGGACGAAGAATGTTCATGGATTTCTGAGTGAGAAACCGGAAGTGATCAGTCTGGAAAAGCTGCATACGAAAGTGTATGGATGCAGTTATGAGCATCCGGAGGTTACGGAAGCGATATATAGCAGCATCCGGCCGGAGGATCAGCTGGGGATTCATATCCTGCTGGCATATGGTGGAGATGAAACGCATATTCCTATGAAAAAAGAGGATGGAGCCGGTTTTGACTATGTGGCATTGGGGTATCGCCATATACCGGGAGTACTGGTGGAAAATCAGATGGCATATGCCGGTTCTCCGGAACCCATCCGCCTGGAAGAGACAGGAACCCACGGGGTTGTTTACGGAGAGATCACAGAGGACGAACAGGGGCAGTATCATACGCAGATCACACTGGTTCCCTGTGCGTGCCGTTCGTATATTCCTCTTTCACTGCGGATTCATTCAGGCACCACACAGGCGGCTCTGGAGCAGAAAGTACAGGACGCGATCGCACAGAAAGGAAGCGAAGATATCTACTGGCTCAGGATCCAGGGATATCGGAATCCGGAACTGGAGTTTGAACTGGAGGCACTGCGCGCCTATGGAAATATTGTAAAAATAACGGATGAAACCCGCCCGTGCTATGATCTGAACCGACTGAAACGGGAAAAACTGGGAACGAAAACCGGTGCATATATCCACTGGTTCGAGAAAAAACAGGGAAAAGTAGAACAGAAAGCACTGGATTATGGATTGCAGGCACTGCTTGCCGAAGACAGGGATGAAAGAGAGGTTCTTTCAGAAAAGATAACGGGCTGGCAGGAAAAGAAACAGGAATTGCAAAAGGAGAGAGAAAGTCGGAGTGCGGTGGTAGAACAAACGATGCACCGTATCATGCGGGAACGCTCCGGTCTGGAACAACAGCTGCTGGTCAATGGTTCCGAGATCCGCCGTCTGGAACTGAACCGGAATGCAACAGAAAAGCACCTGGAGCAGGAACGACGGGAAGAAGGAAAACGACAGGCAGAAGAAAGCAGACAGCCAAAAAGTGAACAGCCCCTGAATCCGGAAAGATCGGTAGCAGAGCAACCTGTCCAGACACGAAAAGCAGTCGAGGGAAAAGAAAGAAAGCTATTGGATATTCCTAAAATTCCCCAAATTTCCGAAATATTTACATGGACAGGAATCGTACTTGCCATATTGATCCTGATCGATCCGTTCTCCTGGAATCGGGCTGTGTGTACGGTGCTTGGCCTTGTGATTCTGACGGGCACTCTGATGGGAAGGATGTATCTGGTAAACTGGCTTCGAACCAGGGACAGTATGGTCGTGCAACGGACAGTTGTACGGGATGAACCGGAGCAGAAGGAAGACACGGAACAGGAAGAGTTACAGAAGGACTGGGAAGAACGATTAAAAGAAAGAAAGAAGAAACTGCGTCAGATCAGTCATCAGATTCTGCGACTGCAGGAGCGGGGAGTTCATCTTGCGACAGAGGCGGAAGAAAAGAAAATACAGACAGAAAATCTGCAGGAAGAGATCCGGGAGTTGTCTTGTCCGACCTGGGAGGAAGAATCCTGTGATATGGAGATTTCCGGTCTTAAACTGGCACTTACGGTGCTGACGGAGGAAGAAAGCATACGACATGTCGGAGATCGGAGTGAACGGAAGGAAAAGGAGAGAGAATGCTTAGAATAGGTTGTCATTTGTCCTCGTCGAAGGGATTTTTTCATATGGGAAAAGAGGCGGTGAAGATTGGAGCGAATACCTTTCAGTTTTTCACCCGAAACCCAAGAGGAAGCAGAGCGAAAGAAATAGATCCGGAGGATGTTAGAAAGTTTCTGGAATATGCGCAGGAGCATGATATCTGTCAGATCCTGGCTCATGCGCCATATACACTGAATCCATGTTCTAAGGATGCAAAGACCAGGGAATTTGCCTGGATGACGATGGAGGATGATCTGAAACGGATGGAGCATGTTCCGGGGAACTGTTATAATTTTCATCCGGGAAGTCACGTAGGACAGGGTGCACAGGAAGGAATCCGGATGATCAGTGAGATGCTGAATCAGATTCTGAAGGAGGAGCAGCACACGACGGTGCTTTTGGAAACGATGGCAGGAAAGGGAACAGAGGTTGGTCGGAGCTTTGAGGAACTGGCGCAGATTCTGGATCGGGTGGAGTTGAAGAGCCATATGGGTGTTTGCCTGGATACGTGTCATGTGTATGACGCGGGGTATGATCTGGTGGGACAGCTGGATCAGGTGTTGGAGGAGTTTGACCGGGTGATCGGGCTTGAGAGGCTGAAGGCGATTCACATGAATGACAGTAAGAATCCGTTTGCGAGTCATAAGGACCGGCATGAGAAGATCGGGGAAGGGTCGATCGGGCTGGAAGCGTTTGAGAGGATGGTGAATCATCCGAAACTGCAGGGGATTCCGATCTATCTGGAGACACCGAATGAACTGGAGGGGTATGCGCGGGAGATCCGGGTGCTGAGAGAGATGGAGAGGTAGAGGGGGTTGACGACGCGGACGAAACGCACTTCGGCTTTCTGCTCCGGCAACGTGGGCAGGGCAACTTTGAGCTAATCACCAACTCCGACTATGTTCACGAGGGTCGGCTGACCCTCGCGAAAGTCTGCGTAGGTGCTGGATCTCAAAGCTTGCCCTAACCGCCCACAAAGTGTTGCCTGAGCAGAAAGCCGAAGCACGTTTCAGGGTGGTCAACTGGGGGAGGATTGAGTGGCTGCGAGGGAGGTTTAGGGAAAAGGGCACGGGAAGGATTACGGTTGTGGGAAGTGATCCTTCCCGCGCCTTTTTGGGTGGGTTATGAAAAGAAAAAGAGACATATTAACGAAGAAATCTGTAGAGTGAGGGTTCGTTAGTATGTCTCTTTTGTGTTGGATATTTCATAAATCAGGTAATGCCAGTGTGCCTGGCATTACTTGATTTATCAGATCGTCTCGTTATTTCTGTATTTGGTCAGGACTTTCTGGATGCGTTCTACCGGGTTCAGGAGTTTGCTGATGGAATCGTCGTGATTCAGGGTGTCGATGATCAGGGCGATGTATTTGCTCATATCGCAGTTGATATAGTAAGGTTTACTCAGCAGTTCCGGGGTCTGGTAGATCAGGTTGGTGGTCAGGATGCGGTCGAAGGTCCCTTTTTCGTAGGCTTCATCGAACTTTGCCATGCCGTTGGTGAACAGACCAAAGGTGGAACACATGAAGATTTTGTTGGCTCCCCGGTCTTTGAGGAGCTGAGCTACCTCGAGCATGCTGTCACCGGAGGAGATCATATCGTCTACGATGATCATATCTTTGCCACGAACATCAGCTCCCAGGAATTCATGAGCAACGATAGGATTTCTTCCGTCTACAATAGTAGAGTAGTCACGGCGTTTGTAGAACATACCCATGTCTACGCCAAGATTGTTTGCCAGATAGATGGCACGGCTCATGCCGCCTTCATCCGGGCTGATAACCATCAGATGTTCTTTATCCAGTTTCAGATCTTTTTCTTTCTTTAAGAGATTTTTGATAAACTGGTATGCGGACTGTACAGTTTCAAATCCATGCAGTGGGATCGCATTCTGGATTCTCGGATCGTGAGCATCGAAAGTGATGATGTTTTCCACACCCATCTGGATCAGTTCCTGCAGTGCCAGTGCGCAGTCGAGGGATTCTCTGCCGGTACGTCTGTGCTGGCGGCTCTCATACAAAAATGGCATGATCACGTTGATTCGTCTGGCTTTTCCGGCGATGGCAGCAATGATTCGTTTCAGGTTCTGATAATGATCATCCGGGGACATATGGTTGGTCTGTCCTGCCAGAGAATATGTCAGACTGTAGTTGCAGACATCTACCAGAATATAGATATCATCACCACGTACGGATTCCCTCAGGATACCTTTTGCTTCTCCGGAACCGAAACGGGGAAGATCAGACCCGATCAGGTAAGTATCTCTGTCGTAGCCTTCATATAAAACACCTTCATTGTGGCGTTTTTTTCTCCAGCTGACCAGGTAGTTATCTACCTTTGTACCGAGTTCGGCGCAGCTGTAAGGAGAAATGATCCCCAGTCGTCCTACAGGAAGCTGTTGTGAATCGTGATTTTTGTTGTGTGACATTGTTAGTTTCCTCCTAATATTTTTTTCTGGATTCTTATATCTTTACCGATGAGTTTGATCATCGTGTAGTTACTGGAAACTCTGGAAAATACCCGTTCGGAGTAGGTATCCATAAAACTGCCCAGTGTCAGATTGGTGGAAATTACCGTGGATTTCTTTCTGAGGATCCGTTCATTGATACATAAAAAGAACTGAGAAGCAACAAAGCTGTTGGTAAGTTCTGTTCCAAGATCATCGATGATAAGCAGATCACAGTTGAGAATATAGTCATTTTCTCCTTCCGTGGTATCAGAGTTTGAGAAGGTGTTTCTTGCGAACGCATCGAACAGATCGAAAGCAGAATAATAGATCACGCTGTGCATCGAATCCAAAAGTTCTTTTGCGATGCAGTACGTAAGAAAAGTTTTCCCAACACCGGTATCACCGTAAATGAAAAGATTTTCAAAAGAATGATCAAAGTTCTGAACGAAATCCTTTGAGCGCTGCAACGCGGTTGCGGCACTCTGCCGGGCGGTTTGTCCTGTGGCTTCGTTTACCATATCTTCCGGATAATAATCCAGAGAAAATGCATCGAAGCTGGCTGTTTTTAATAATTCCCGGATATTGGACTGGGTATACAGATGTTCACTGATCGCACGCCTGAAGCAGATACACTTCCGGTTGTCCACATAGCCGGTGTCCTGACACAGGGGACAGGTATAATGCATCTTCAGATAATCCTCCGGATAACCATTGGCTTTTAACAGATCGGTTCGCTCTCTGGATAAAGCCTGAATCTGTTCGTTCAGGTCAAAATCAGTGGCGTCTTTATCACCGAGTAAGATTCGTGCTTTTTTCATACTGATCGCTGCAATCTCCTGATCGATCAGTGCCAGCCGGGGTATCCTGGCCTGTGCTTCGGCGATACGGGCATCTTGTTCATGTTTATTGCGAAACTGCAATCGCTGATAATAGCGCATCAGTGCATCGTACTGACTGTTTTGTAGTGCCACGGTAATTCTCCTTTATTATTTTAAAAGCTGATTTTCAAGTTGATCGTAATCATAATTTCGCTGCTGGAAATTATTGAATCTGTTACCGGAACCCGATGGACGGATTCCCTTCTGTTCCTGCCGTTGCTTTTGTTCCTGACGGTCACTTTGCAGCTGTCTGTGCAAAGTATCCAGAGCCTGAATATCGGTCAGGTGTCGGACACCTTTATCCTTCCAACCGGAAAGAATCCTGTCCGCATAGCGGAAATTGGCTTTCCCGGTGGATGCTACTGTACGGGAACAGGCTTCCGTGAGGATGTCCATAGTAAATCCGTAATCTTTCATCCAGTGGTCGATCATGTGGATCTCCGACTGGATCGGATTACGGTTGCTGATTCCGAATGCTTTTAAAATTGAAAAATAGTTTCTGTGATAGGTCGTAGTCTCCTGCTTGGCGCGGGTAACTGTGTCGATACCTGCCTCGTGCCAGCTGAAGGCTACTTTCTTTATATAATGAATGTCTTTACTTCCCTTGGAAACACAGTATTCGATCAGATAGTCAAACAGATCCACAGAAAAATGAAGCTCCTCGTAAATATAAAGAAGTTCATCGGTAACTGTTCTTGACAGTGTAGTACCAAGGTAACTTTCGGCCAGAAAGAGAATCTGGCGAACGTCTTCCTGTTCGCGGAGCTCTTTTAGACGGTCAGCACTCATTGTTTTTTTATTCCCTGTTGTCTGAGAGGGCTGAGTGCCTGTCTGCGGGGCATTCCTGGCAGGTGTGACAGATGCTCCGGCTGTCGACGGAGAGCCGGATGTGACGGTGTTTGTCGATGTGGCAGGCGAAATCTGAGTAATTGCCTGTTCTGCCAGTGTGTTTTGCACCGTATCCGGCACCATGGGCTGCAGAAAATCAATGGAAGTCTGGGTGTCGGTACCTGCCAGTACGACCAGTTTCTGATTCTCCCAGTAACGAAGGGTGCGAAGCACATCTGATTCTGTGCAGTCAAAAACATCCGCTACAGCAGCCAGGTCCAGTGCGGTGTCGCCGCTTTGCAGACTGCGGAGCAGATAAAGGTAAATTTTAACGAATTCCCCGTTGGCGCGGGGCATATAATAATCTATGAAAATATTGGAAATAATGGTAACTCCGCTGGAGCTTCCATTATGTAAAGATAACTGCATAGTTCTCCTGTAATAGAAAAGTGATGGTATATGTCCTGGTTACGTGCTTATTATAGCATGATTCTTTAAGAAATCAAACATGGTTTTTTATGGGAAGGAGGTGGAAAATAAGGTGCGATGGGGGATTAGCTGGTGTGTAAGTAAGGTGGATAAGCATGTGGATGATGTGGATAAGTGGTGGAAAATTATGAGGTGCGGGGATTATTTGCAACCGGAAAATGGAGGAATTGTTTGAAAAACAGAGAAAATTCGGAGGGAAGAGTGTAAGATTATGTAAACAGAGTTATGCACAGGGGAATCCACAGAGATGGGAACTGAGGGTGGGGATAAATGTGTGGATAATGTGGATAAGTTGAGAAAAAAATGGTGTGGGGGTGAAAAGGGACGGATCCGAAAGCGGTCTGCAACATCAGGAGGCGGCAACGCGGGCAGGGCAACTTTGAGCTAATCACCAACTTCGACTATGTTCACGAGGGTCAGCGGACCCTCGCGAAAGTCTACGTAGGTGCTGGATCTCAAAGCTTGCCCTAACCGCCCGCAAAGTGTTGCCGCCTCCTGATGTTGCAGACCGCTTTCGGATCCTGATTTTCACGTGGGGAGGGGTGGTTGAATCCGATTGTGGATGGAAGGAAAAGCATAAGAAGAAAATTACAGGGTACGGAGCAGGCGAAAGGATCAGGGGAGTTTTTACATATAAAAATGGCAACCGGACATGTTAGGTTCGGTTGCCATTTTTGTATGGGGTAAAAGAAGGTTTTCTTGGTGTTTATTTGCCCAGGAGTTTTTCGCCGATCTGGTAGACATCGCCGGCGCCCATGGTGATCAGGAGGTCACCGGGCTGGCAGTTTTCCAGAAGGTAGTTTTCGATTTCATCGAAAGTTGGGAAGTATTCACAGGGAGTTCCCAGTTCCTGGATTCTTTTTTGAAGGTCGGCGGAAGAGATGCCGAGGGTGTCGGTTTCTCTTGCGGCGTAGATGTTTGCCAGTACTACATGGTCTGCCAGAGTCAGTGCTTCGGCGAATTCCGGGAGCAGAGCTTTGGTACGGGTGTAGGTATGGGGCTGGAAGATACACCAGGTCTTTTTGTGCGGATAGTTTTTGGCAGAGGTCAGTGTTGCTTTGATCTCTGTCGGATGATGGGCATAGTCATCGATCACAGTGATATCGCCGATGTTTCCTTTGAACTGGAAACGGCGGTCGGTTCCGGTGAAGTTGATCAGACCTTTCTGGATCGTTGCATCGTCCATACCCAGTTTTTCACCCAGAGCGATCACGGAAAGGGCGTTGGACACGTTGTGGATACCGGGTACCTTCAGGGAGAAGGTTCCTGTGGTTTCACCGTGATGCAGACAGGTAAAGGTCGGGTGACCGAAGGTATCGTATGTAATATCGGTTGCTGTATAATCGGCTTCATGTTCCAGTCCGTAAGTGATGACTTCGCATGGCAGATCCCTGATGATATCCTCATAATGAGGAGTATCACTGTTGATGATCAGTGTACCGTCAGCCGGAAGTTTTTCTGCAAACAGCCGGAAGGAATGGCGGATATCGTCAATATCCTTAAAGAAATCCAGATGATCGGCATCCATGTTCAGGATGATACTGATTTTCGGGAAAAAGCTTAAAAAACTGTTGGTATATTCGCAGGCTTCGGTAATGAAAGTACCGGAATGTCCCAGACGCAGATTACCGCCGATGGCCGGCAGGATACCGCCGACAGAGATTGTCGGATCAAAACCACCTTCCAGCAGAATATGAGAAGCCATGGAAGTTGTTGTGGTTTTTCCGTGGGTTCCGGATACTGCGATGGGGATCTGGTAATTTTTCATGATCTGTCCCAGCAGATCGGCACGGGTCATCATCGGAATATTTTTTTCTTTTGCGCAGGCATATTCCGGGTTATCCGGGTGGATCGCAGCAGTGTAAACCACCAGATCGATACCGTCAATAATATTGGATGCGCGCTGTCCGTAGAAAATCTGTGCACCGTTTGAAGTCAGATGATCCGTCAGAGCACTTTCTTTGGAATCAGAGCCGGATACGGTGAATCCCTCTTTTAAAAGAATCTCGGCAAGGCCGCTCATGCTGATACCGCCGATGCCGATAAAATGTATGTGAACAGGTTTTGTAAAATCAATGGTATACATAGGAGTTCTCCCTTTCTTACAGACGTTTGTATCATATTTATGATGCCGGCTTCCCTGGGTCGGAAAGATTGCGAAAGCTGCTTTCAGCGGGCGATTTGCAGGCATCAGTCGGGTACAAAAGACATTTTGTAACAACATTTATTATAGACGGAAAAGGGGAAAATGGAAAGATTTTTTTAAGGATGAGAAAAAAAACCAATGGATATAGAAGAAAATGACGAAAGGGAGAAAAAGTGTTGTATAAATGTCATAAAAACACGAAAAGATTTGATAAAAATATGTAAAAAATGTTCACTAAATCTGATAAGTGTGATATAATCTTTTTACTATATATGACAAGAGGTGATTGCATGATCAAGAAAGAAATGATTGCAATGCTGTTGGCCGGAGGCCAGGGAAGCCGACTCGGCGTACTTACCGAGAAAGTTGCCAAACCGGCGGTGGCATTTGGAGGAAAATATCGGATTATCGATTTTCCGTTGAGTAACTGTATTAATTCAGGCATTGATACCGTGGGTGTTCTGACCCAGTATCAGCCGCTGCGTCTGAATACCCATATCGGAATCGGTATTCCGTGGGATCTGGACCGGAATGTGGGCGGTGTTACCGTGCTTCCCCCCTACGAAAAAAATGGTAACAGCGACTGGTATACCGGAACAGCAAACGCAATTTTTCAGAATATGGCATACATGGAGACCTATAATCCGGACTACGTTCTGATTCTCTCCGGTGACCATATTTACAAGATGGATTACGAAGTGATGCTTGATTATCATAAGGCAAATAAGGCAGATGTGACCATTGCCTGTATGCCGGTGCCGATCGAAGAGGCAAGCCGTTTCGGTGTTATGATCACTGACGGCGCGGGACGTATTACCGAGTTTGAAGAAAAACCGGAACATCCAAGAAGTAATCTGGCATCCATGGGAATTTATATTTTCTCCTGGAAGACACTCAAAGAGTCTCTGATGGCACTGAAAGATCAGCCAAACTGTGACTTCGGTAAACATATCCTGCCATATTGCAGAGATAATGGAAAGAGACTGTTTGCCTATGAATTCAACGGATACTGGAAAGACGTAGGAACACTGGGGTCTTATTGGGAAGCAAATATGGAACTGATCGATATCATTCCGGAATTTAACCTGTATGAAGAATTCTGGAAAATCTATACCAAAGGTGATATCATCCGTCCACAGTACATATCCGGGGAATCCGTTGTTGAAAGAAGCATCATCGGTGAAGGTGCGGAGATTTATGGTGAAGTGCATAATTGCGTCATCGGTGCGGATGTAACGATTGAAAAGGGAGCTGTGGTGCGGGATTCCATTATTATGAAACATACACGCATCGGCGCCGGAAGCCAGATTAACAAGTCCATTATCGCAGAGAGTGTGGATATCGGAGAAAATGTTGTCACAGGTGTGGGCGAGGAAGCTCCGAATGTTCTGAAACCGGCTGTCTATGGATTCGGCCTTGTTACAATCGCAGAAAATTCTGTTATTCCGTCAGGCGTGAAGATTGGAAAGAACACAGCTATCAGCGGTGAGACCACAGTGGAGGATTATCCGGACGGAGAGCTTGTAAGCGGCGGAGCAATTGTAAAGAAGGACGGTGAGTAATATGAGAGCATTAGGAATTATTCTGGCAGGCGGTAATAACAACAGGATGAGAGAACTGTCCAACAGACGTGCCATCGCAGCGATGCCGGTAGCGGGAAGCTATCGGAGCATCGACTTTGCACTGAGTAATATGACCAATTCTCATATTGCAAAAGTTGCAGTCCTGACACAGTACAACGCAAGATCGTTGAATGAGCATCTGAGCTCTTCCAAATGGTGGAATTTCGGAAGAAAGCAGGGAGGTTTGTTTGTGTTTACACCGACGATCACTCCGGATAACAGCTTCTGGTATCAGGGAACCGCAGATGCGATTTATCAGAACCTGGATTTTCTGAAGAGAAGCCATGAACCCTATGTGGTCATCGCATCCGGTGATTGTGTATATAAACTGGATTATAACAAAGTTCTGGAATACCATATCGCAAAACGTGCCGATGTGACTATTGTGTGCAAAGATGTGGATGCCAATGAGGATGTGACCAGATTTGGTGTGCTTCGCATGAATGAAGACTACCGGATCGAAGAATTCGAAGAGAAACCGATGTTGTCCGATTATCATACGATCTCCACAGGAATCTATGTGATCCGGCGCCGCCAGCTGATCGAGATGATCGAGCGCTGCGCACAGGAAGGAAGACATGATTTTGTAAAAGATATCCTGATCCGCTATAAGAATCTGAAGAGGATCTATGGATATAAGATCCAGGATTACTGGAACAACATCTCTACCGTTGAGGCTTACTACAAGACCAATATGGATTTCTTAAAACCGGAAGTGAGAGATTATTTCTTCCGTCAGTATCCGGAAATCAACTCCAAGATCGACGATCTTCCGCCGGCAAAATATAATCCGGGATGTCTGGTAAAGAACAGCCTGGTATCCAGCGGCTGTATCATCAACGGGCAGGTGGAGAATTCTGTTCTGTTTAAGAAAGTATATGTGGGAAATAACTGCGTTATCAAGAATTCTATTATTCTGAACGACGTATATCTGGGTGATAATACCCATATCGAAAACTGCATCGTAGAAAGCCGGGATACCATCCGGGCCAATTCTTACTATTGCGGAGAAGGCGAAATAAAAGTTGTCGTGGAAAAGAACGAGCGCTATGCGCTGTAATAACAGAGCGGCTGTCTGGTGGTTCGCGGAGAAATAACTAATCAGCGGTTATAACTGTTCGGAAGGAGAACGACATATGAAAGGGGCATGTGCTATGGAGATTACAGACGTAAGAGTGCGCAAAGTGACAAAAGAAGGTAAGATGAAAGCAGTTGTTTCCATAACAATTGATGATGAATTTGTTGTACATGATATTAAAGTAATCGAGGGAGAGAAAGGACTGTTTATCGCTATGCCAAGCCGTAAGGCTTCCGATGGAGAGTATCGCGATATTGCACATCCGATCAATTCCAACACAAGAGAAAAGATCCAGAGTCTGATTTTGGAGAAATACGAGGAAGTAATGGCAGAAGATGCCGTTGCAGATAATGCGTAACCGGATTGTCATATATATGGGGTGACGCAAAAACGAGATAAAAGCGGTGGCTGGGGGGCCACCGCTTTTTCTTTACAAAATGCCAGAGTCTTGCTATAGTGGAGCGTAGAAAAATGTCCGTGGGAGAATGGGCGGAAGAGAAAGAAAAAGAGGAGACGGGTGTGTGATGAGAGTGGAACTGCCGGAAAGCTTTGAAAAGAGAATGCAAGAGATGCTGGGGGATGAATACGAATCGTATATCGAAAGTTATGATAACCCCAGACAGTACGGACTCCGGATCAATCCGATGAAGATCACGGAAGAGGAACTGGCGGAAGGCTCCGGTTTTTCTCTGGATCCGATTCCGTGGACAAAGACCGGGTATTTTTATAAAGAAGAAGATCAGCCGGCCAGACATCCATATTACAGTGCCGGTCTTTATTATCTGCAGGAGCCAAGCGCCATGACTCCGGCGGCGAGGTTTCCGGTGGAACCGGGGGAGAGAGTTCTGGATCTGTGTGCGGCACCGGGAGGAAAGGCAACGGCTCTCGGCGCAGCGCTCCAGGGAAAAGGTGTGCTGGTGGCAAATGATATCAGTAATTCCAGGGCTAAAGCACTGTTAAAGAATCTGGAAGTATTTGGCATATCCAACGCCTTTGTGACCAACGAAGTACCACAGAACCTGGCAGAGCGGTTTGAAGGATTTTTTGATAAAGTGCTGATCGATGCACCGTGCTCCGGGGAGGGGATGTTCCGCAAAGATCCGGCGGTGATCAAAACCTGGGAGGAAGAACGCCCGGAGTACTTTGCAAAACTGCAGAAAGATATTCTGAAAAATGGTGTGCGGATGCTGCGTCCGGGTGGAAAACTGCTGTATTCCACCTGTACCTTTGCTCCGATAGAAAACGAGGGAAGTATCTCCTGGATCCTGGAGCAGTGTCCGGAGATGGAACTGATTCCCATCGAAGGATATGAAGGATTCTCCGAGGGTAACCCTGCGTGGGGTGATGGAAGAGAGGAACTGCGCCGCTGTGTGCGGATCTGGCCGCATAAGATGAAAGGAGAGGGGCATTTTCTGGCCCTGCTGAAAAAGTCTGAGGATGCGCCCGAGACAAGGATCAGACTGGAACCGCCGACGCGGATGGATAAGAAAAATAAAGCAGTTCTGGAAGAATTCTTCAAGGACTGTCAGTGGAAGCCGGACTGGGAGCGGGTACAGATCAAGGGCGAGAAAGTCTACCTGGTACCGGAGCTTCCGGCAAAGTTGAACGGTATCCATTTCTTAAGAAATGGACTGTATCTGGGAGATCTGAAGAAAAATCGTTTTGAACCATCCCAGCAGCTGGCGATGACGCTGAAGGCTTCCGACTATGCGGGAAGCGTATCCCTTTCGCCGGAGGATGAACGGATCGGACGGTATCTGCGTGGAGAAACCCTGCTTTTGGAACCGGGGGAAGCGACCAGAGAGAAAGGCTGGATCCTGGTCTGTGTGGATCAGTATGCACTCGGCTGGGGAAAACTTGTGAACGGAGTGCTGAAGAATAAATACTGGAGCGGCTGGCGGCTAAAAAGTTGACATAATCCGCGCTTTACTGCAGAAATTCGCCAAAACTCCACTAATTATTACGCAAATATTACGAGATGTTAAAAAACTACTTCACAATGCTACAAAATCATGCTATAATGACTCTTGCCTGAGAAAGTGAGAGGAATTAATATGAGAAGAAAAAGAATCATAAGCCTGGTACTTTCCGCATGTCTTATCGTGGGAAGTGCGGTACAGGGTGGAGCTGCTACGACGCAGGAGAAGATCTCCGATGCGAAGGCACAGCAGCAGGCGAATCAGTCTTCCCTGCAACAGACCCAGGAAAAGATTCAGGAACTGGAATCAAAAAAAGGTGAATCCGAAACATATCTTGCAGATCTGAACACTCAGTTGAACGATCTTCGCAGCAGTCTGGAAAAACTGCAGAACGATTACGATGCGAAGCAGGAAGAACTGACACAGCTGCAAAGTGACCTTGAAGATGCGAAAGCGGATGAAGCGCAGCAGTATGAAGCGATGAAACTCCGTATCCGCTATATGTACGAAAACTCGGCCAGCAATTATATGAACCTGCTGTTCGAATCAGGAAGTATTTCTGATTTCTTAAACCAGGCTGAGAACATTTCCCAGATGTCAAAGTATGACAGAGACATGCTGGATACATACAGAGAAACAAAAGAAGCCATCCAGACCAAAGAGGAACAGGTGGCACAGGAAAAAGAAGAGATTGTGGCTCTTCAGCAGGAGAGCGCGGACAAGCAGGCAGCAGTAGAAGAACTGGTGGAGGCAACTTACCAGCAGATCCGTGAATATCAGGAGGATATTCAGAGTCAGCAGACAGCAGAGAATGATCTGTTGACCAAGATCAGCAGTCAGGAAGATGCGATCAACGACCTTCTTCGTCAGGCAAAAGAGGAAGAAGCAGCAGCCAGATTAGCAGCGCAGCAGGCGGCACAGGCAGCAGCTGAGAAAGCAGCACAGGAAGCGGCAGCAAAAGAAGCAGCAGAGAAAAAAGCGGCAGAAGATGCAGCAGCACAAAAGGCAGCACAGCAGAAAGCAGCGCAGCAGGCAGCGTCAGCGACACAGAAAAAATCAAACAGCAGTACAACAACGACTACAACGACAAGTAATACTGCTGCGAATACAACAACTTCAACAACTACAACAGACAGCTCCGACGATACCATCGATACTTCACAGGGCAAATACCTGGGAAGATTCAAACTGACAGCGTATTGCAGCTGTTCCATCTGTTGCGGAAAATGGTCCGGCGGCGGTACAGCCAGCGGAACCACTCCGACACCGGGACGTACCATCGCGATGGCGGGAGTTCCATTCGGAACCAAACTTTCCATCAACGGTCAGATCTATACCGTAGAAGACAGAGGAACCGCATACGGACATGTGGATATCTTCATGGGAAGCCACAGCCAGGCATTGAGCTTTGGTATGAAATATGCAGATGTGTATCAGGTGAACTAGAGAAAAATAAGAACAGAGAGTGCAGGATACGGGAAACGTGTCTGCGCTCTCTTTTTCGCTTACAGGAGACTGCTTTCCTGTTCATAATCCGGCTTCCGACTGCATAGAATGCAGATAGTTTCATAGCAACGAAACAAAGGAGGGGAAAAGATGGATGCCACGATTCTGGTAAACCGTACACACCGCTTACCGCGAAAAGCGATACCACAGACCTTAGTTGAGCCGGAAATCATCTTTGATGCACCTGTCGGGGACAGGAAAAGATTACTTGCAGTCAGTGCGGCGAAGGGAGTGGAGGCGCTTTTTGCGAGAGGAAAAGAGGAAGGAATCTATCTGTGCGGAGTATCCGGCTACCGAAGCTACGAAAGACAGGAAGAACTCTATCAGAAGAAACAGCGGGAACAGCCGAAAGAAACCGGAGATCCTGTACATTGGATAGCACCGCCGGGAGCCAGTGAGCATCAGACGGGTCTGGCACTGGATGTTTCCTGCCAGGCGGTTGACTATCAACTGGATGAGCGTTTTGGAGAAACCCGGGAAGGCCGGTGGCTGAAACGGTGTGCACCCTTATATGGCTTCATCCTGCGCTATCCGAAAGGGAAAGAGCATATAACCGGATATGGATGGGAGCCCTGGCATATCCGGTATGTAACCCGGTCGCTGGCGTTGTATCTGACACTTACAGGGCTGACACTGGAAGAATATTATGAGCAGAAGTAACTATTCAGTAGGTAGCATTCCGCGAGGTGTTTTGGCATGGTTTTTGCCAAAATCCCGAGACATACAAGTCAAAATGCCATCACCGAAGGTGATT
>OHVT01000611.1_pt1 | contig 15730 bp, 21 predicted proteins | sample 1579441 | NCBI WGS metagenome assembly OHVT01 (sample SAMEA3882542, study PRJEB24775) | human gut metagenome | biome: human-associated habitat; feature: intestine environment; material: feces | place: Netherlands | collected 2009/2010
CCAGCCGCAACAAGAAAAGAAAGCGCGCTCCTCATCGCTATTGCGGAACCAACAGGTATGACCTGCGCACAGATCGGAGCTGGAATAAGGCATCATACCCAACGCCTGAAGCAGCAGTTTTGCATTTGCGCCAATGTCCGCACTGCAAGTGATGGAGCCAAACGTGCAGCTAGGCCAATCACCATCCGCATTTTTGTGGGTGATGGTCTTGGCCCACTGAAGTTTGCCGCCCACGATGTCAATCTTGACGGAGTTGGCGGTGGTGCCTTTTCCGTCCGGGGTGATAAAGCTACCATCCACGCAGCTGATAGCTTTCCACTCGGTCGAGGTCGGAGACTGGCTGTGTGCGCTGTCTGCGCCGTTATTGTTGACAAGGAACTGGATTTCGCCATACACAGAACGAACTGCGCCCATCCACTCCCATACGTTTCCAGTCAGACCAGAAATACCGCTGGGGCTGTTGTCATGATACCATGTCAGCGGGCCGGTACCAGTTGCGACACGACCAATCTTATCGCCACTCATATAGGTCGGGATAGCCTTATAGAACGATTCACTGTCGTGGCGACCATAGTTGTTGTTGCCTTTCGGAACGAAGCCGGCAGCCTCACACATGCGCTGAATCAAGCCCCACTCCATGCGGGTCATCAGGTGCCAGCCCTCGCCCTTAGCCTCGCAATACTGGCGTGCGTGGTCCATATCCAGCGATGCCGCAGGGTCAACGCCGCCAAGAGAGTATGCGCGGCCATCCTGCACGATGTTCTGGTACTTGGAAATGTTGATTGCGTCCACTTCCTGCCCGTTGACGATGAACGCCGGATGCACGGCGGCGGATTCGCCCATGCCCAGCTGCTTGTAGGTCATCTTCGGGATCTTAACCATGATGGACGGCATACCGGCATTGTCGTAAATCAGTTCATTGCCGGGTGCAAGGCCAGTGACAGCCAGATTGGTCAGGTCAAAATTTGCAGCCATAGTAGTTACCTCCTATCAGTCGATGGCCCACAGGGTCAGGGTCACATTGTCCATGGAAAACGGAATCGGCTCCGCCGGGGTGCTGTTGCCCATGCGGGTGCCACCCTCGGCGTTCTCCTCGCCGTCTGCGGTCACTTCTTCAATGGGCTCCGGCTGGGTGTACCGACGGGCAGGGATATCGATTTCTGCCACATAACTGCGGCCGGCAGCTGCGCCGATGACCAGTTCGCCATCGGCGTCATAGCACACATCGATGTGAACGTCACGATCGTCCTCGCGCTTGGCGAGGTTGATGGTCAGGTCATCATCAAAGCAGATTTTGTTCTTGACGACCTCGTAGGGAATCTTGGCGCCGGAATTTTTTTCGATAACGGTCATTTCAGAGTACCTCCGATTGCGATGTATTTGATGGTGGCAGACTTTGCGGAGCCGTTGTAGGCCAGCTTGAAGCCGTTGACCAGCTTCTCGCTGACCTCAATATCCCCGACCGGGCCATCGGATTTGACCAGTTCGGTCATAACCAGATAGCCGGTGCCGCCCATGTTCTTGCCCAGCGACACGCTCTTTTTGGAGCCGTTGCAGGGATAGGTACGAGCATTGGTCAGGTCCACGCTGCCGGACACGATCTGCCACGAGTTGTCGATAGCGGCCACGGCTTCGTTCAGCTGCCAGCCCTGCTGCCGAACGGTATTGAACATCATGCCTAAAGCGGCATAAATATCCCATACGCCGTTTTCGATGTTGTTGAAGTGCTCCTGATCCTGCGGGGTGCCCTGCTGCATCACCTTGCCAGCAGGGGTAATGGTCCACGTTCCGTCTTTATTGTCGGTGATGATGTACAGACCGGGCTTGTCCGTAACATGGTCACGCCAATCAGTTTTATGATACACGGTCACTCCTCCTTCTTTTTCTCGGTGAACGTGAAGTCAAACCAGTACAGGATACCAGTCTGACCTGTTGAGATTTTGATGTTTACGTCCTCGTGTGCCCAGACCTGATTGTCCGAGTTGAGCAGCTCCACACGATTCACCGTAATCTCGCCCAGCCCGGTGATGGACACTCTGGCGCGGACAGTACCATCAGCCAGAATGTCGATGCCGGAAAGCGGAACGGTGTAGTAGGTCGAGCCGACACGGAAACGCGCACAGGCAATGCGCCGTTTGAGATAGCCCCGCAGGTCTGCGAAGCCAGCCGAATCAATCATGCTGCTACCTCCTTAAAAATTTATTCCCGGTGCGCTGCCGCACACCTTTGCGATGTAGGAAACGCCGAGGCCGGATTCCTCGGCAACAAGCCCTCCGCCTGATGTACCGCCGGATGTGGCGGTTGCAGGATGCAGACCAGCTGTCAGGTCGCCGGATGCCGGGGCCGCGTATGTGCTGCTGCCGTCTGCGGTCTGCACAACAACATACCCAGCATCATCGAAGCCCTGCGTGGCCGTCTCCGGGTAGGTTCCAGCCAGTTTCTCCGGTGCATAGGCTCCACCATTGTCCACTGTCAAAACCTCGATTTCCGAGGCGGCAGTGCGGCCCTGTGTGGCCGTGGCCGGGAACATGCCAGCGTCGAGCTGCCCGGTGCGGGGGTGAGCGTAGCTGCCGCCGAACTCGTCTGTAACGATGATGATGTTCCCAGCGGAGATGCCGCCCTGTGTGGCAGTTTTGGGGAACGTGCCGCATCGCCGCACCGCATACACGATGTAGCCGCTGCTGGTCACGATCTCGATGCCGAAGGCACTCTGATAATACACGCCGTCATTGTGGGAGCGCAGCGACTTGTAGTAGCCGATAGCCCACAGCACCCGGTCTGTGCTGACGTAGGTGACGCCAGAGCCGCCCATGTCCAGCATGACCCGGAAGTGGTACGGCTCGCCGCCATACTGCCACCATTCCTCCAGCCGGGAGCCGGGATAGATAGCCTGGATGCCCCGCAGCACAGCCCCGGCGGTTCCCCGGTGACGATGGATGTAGGGCGCGGACTTGATGGTGCGCCGCTTTGCAGCGAGGTCGTAGTCGTGGTCGTACCAGTCCACGGCAAAGTCCTTTGCCAGAATGTCCAGCAGGTCTTCCGGCAGCTGGTCGATGCGGGTATAGATTTGGCCGAGGTTGATTTCGTCCAACCGCTGCTCCAGCACGTTGGCAATGGAGTGCGCCAGAGCAGCCATTTTGGGGTCTTTCTGGAGCGCAAGCGGGAAGGAATCCATCATCCGCTCGGCGGTCAGGCCGTTATTCATCCTCGTACCCTCCGCTCTTCACAGTGACCGTGCCCACCTTTGCTACCTGCGGCACCTTGTCGGAGGTCAGATCAACGGACGGTTTGCCATCTTCCAGCGGGGTAAAAACGGGCTGTTGCAAGTCCACGCGCTTGATGCCAACTTCCAGCAGCAGATACCGCAGCTTGTCCGGGTTGATATCCCGGCCCATCTTGCCGGACTGCCAGCTGATGTACTGCTGCACAGCCTCGTTTACGCGGGTCTGTGCGTCCGCAGCAGAAATATCTCCATCGCGGGTCAGGTAATAGGTCAGGTCGATGTTGTAGTTCACCACATCAGGATCACCAGAAATGACGTGGTCCGTCAGAGGCCGTACCTCATCGGCAGAGCAAACCTCCACCATCGCTTTCTTGGTTTCGTCCGGGGCAATGCTTCCGTCGTCCATGACGGCATACAGTGCCGGGGCTTGGGCTGTTTGGCACCACATCGGCGATTTTGGTAGATACGCTCTTCGCGAAATACTTGTAGCTGCCAACAGGCCCTGCGCTGGACCACGCTGCCTGACTATCAAGCAGAAGCTGGTAGAACGTGTCATCGTCCGGGGCATCGCTGCCGTTTGCGCTGGCCGTGACGTTGGAGCAACCAGAATAGTAGTCGTACACATCAACAATGGTGTTGATGTCGCCGACTGCAAAGTCGTTTCCGACAGTGCCGGAGGTCTGGCATACCACCGTAACGTCCGTATAGGTCGAACCGATAGGCACATATTCATCTGCCGTGGTTGCCCAATACAGTGAGGCGTTTGCGTCCGTGACGCGAGTGCCGGAAGGAATGAGGATTGCGCTCTGCCGCGCCTCGCTGATGTTGAAGCGCATGGTGCAGGTTGCCGCGGTGGGCTTTGGACGCTGCTGCAAGTAGAACAGCTCCGCCAGCGCATCCAGATTATCACCATCTGCCCGGCTGGGCAGATTCTGGTTGTCAGCGTGGTTGTTGAGGGCACGCTCGTAGATTATCGCGTCCTCAATCCACGAGATGAACAGCCGTTCCGGGCTGCCGGGGCGCACGGATGTGCCAAAAACCTGCTCATAACCCGCACAGAGCAGCGCATCCAGTTCGCCAACGTTGGTGCTGATGAACTGGTGGTCTGCGGTACTACGCATTGATGCTCACCTCCACAACGGGAAGCATCGTTCCGGGGTTGTCCTTGGAGGATTTGAACGTAGTCCCCATATAGGCGGCTCTCGGTTCAAACCGTTCGATGGCTTCCTTGATGGCGGCGCAGAGCATAGGCTGCGCCACGTTTTCCGGGCGGTCAAGAATATCCGAGATGTCGATGCCAAACTCCCGGTAGCCCGGCACGGTGCCTTTCGGCGTGGATAGGATGACGGCGATGTTCTGCAGAACGCTGGCCACGGTATCCTGCTCGCCGAGGGAAATGGCGGTCAGGTCATTTGCCGACACCAGATAATTGCTCATAAAATCGCCTCACTCTCTCGGATATTCCAGTAAAGTGACGCTCGCAGTAATCCATGTCGGAACGCCGAAAGCGTCTGTGTACTTGGTCTTAAATCTCGCGGATTTGATGACCCACCGATAGCTGCCGAAGACTTCATTGCCGAGGACAAACGGCAGCGTCGTGTGATTATCGACATATCCCTTCAGGATCTCGCGCTGCTTGCTTGGAGCCACGCCAAGGTACGCCGAAAGTTCAATATCGAACGTGATGGTGTCTGCATCCGTGCCCGTAAACTCGGCCAAAGCCTTGCCTCCAGCACGCTGGTGGGTGGTGTATCTGGCAGACACGCTCTGCACCATGTCCTTGATGGTTTTGACGTAACCATCGAACACGGCAAAGATAATGCCTCCGAGGCATCCAACAATCACGGATAAATCCCTCCCAACACGAAGCCGTCAGCGTTGAAGCACGGCAGGTACAGACAGATCACGATGTCATCAATGGCGGGCACCCACCACACCACATGGGACTTATGCTGGTGGTTTGTGGAGTTGTCCGCGCCCGTGACCTTTTCCTCCTCATCCCAAATCTGGCGGGTGCCGTTCTGGGTGTTGAGGATTTTCAGTTGATACGGAGACGGGTGCGTAAACTGGTGATCATGCAGCCCCGCCTCCTCGGTGTATACGATAGCCTTGTAGTGCTGCATCACAGGCAGCCAGCCGGAAGTAATCCCGGTGTCCTCGAACTTCACGCGCACAAGGCGTTTTTTCTTGTTCACATCGGTGACTTTCCCGATGCGAACATCGACGTTCACGTTCATCAGTAACCTCCCAGCGTATGACGGCCAGTGACTTGCGTCGTGTACCCGCCGGAGCCGGACACAGTGTGCTTAGACTGCTTCACGATGTACTTGCCATCCCACGGTCCGAACTGGTCAGCGTTGAACGTCAGTCCAGCAACTTTTCCGGGGTCGCCCGGATAGGTAAAACTTATCTGACGCTCATACTTGTTGTAGAGCCGGAGTTTCTTTGCGGCCAGTTCTTTCGCCTCTGCCTTGCTCGTGACCGGGGCGTAGACGTCCAGCCGCTGATTGGTCTTGCTCTTGGCATCGTAGTCCTTAACGTAGGCAATGCCCTCGATGGCCTTGCCATCAGGCCCAACGTAAGATACCCGGCAGGACGCATACTGTGTTCCAGCCTGACCGAGTGAATGACTATACTTGATATAGCTTTTGTCGCCCAGCGTGGTAGTCCACACAGCGTCCTTGCCCTCGTACTCCTGCTGGTCAAAGATGACGATTTTGCCATCAGTGCATTTCAGCGACAGCCCTGCATCGTGGCAAAGCTTCTGCAAAAAGTCGATGTCGGAGCAGCGGTACTGCTCCACACGCTTGTACTCAGGGTCTTTCTTTGCAAGAAACTGAGCCGCCATGCCGTTCTTGGATGCCATTTCATTGGCAATGCCGGACAGCTTGTACTTTTCCCAGCCTTTGCTCTGCTTGGTCTGCCGGATCTGGCTCGTGTAGGGCAGCCCAATGGCCTTGATGGTGATAATGCCGGGCGGTCCAGACGCAACCACGCTGTCCAGTTCAAAGGTTCCGCAGTCCAGTGCTTCATCTTTGCCATCACTGTGCCAGTTGCAGGCGGTGATGGTAGCCCGGATTTTCAAGCTTTCTTCTCCGCTGCCGGAGGAGGAGCCAGAAGAACCGCTGCCAGACTTGCCGGAGATCTCGCTGGCATCCACCCAGCCGTAGACGCGAGATGTGCCATCGGTGTGGATGACGTGGTACGGATGAAGCGCGCCCTGCTTGATGATGGTGATCTTGGCAGGTCCAGCCTTTGGGTTGCCATTTGCCTTTTTATCAGTGGATGCCTTATAGTGCGGACCGCCAAGGAACTGCACCACATCGCCGACCTTGTAGCCATCGGAAGATGCAGCCGATACATCGCCGTCTATCATCTTCTGGAGCCAGTCGGTCATCCAGACACCCTCACGGTCTTGGAGTTTGATTTGCAGGTCATCGCTGGCGTCTTCCTCGTTGTCCGTAAAGGACAGGGAGAGCAGGTAAGGAGCAATGCTGCTGGTAATATCCACACCGTCAAACTCCACCGTACACTCGGCATGGCGGGCAGTATTTTCATCGCTCATGTGACCACCTTCTTCCACGGCGGCAGGGTCGAACTGGTCTTGGTTTCGATTTCCGGGAGCGTCAAAACGATTCCGGCAGGAAACTCAAAATAGTTCAGATACTGCGAGTTCGCAGCCATCAGGCGGGGCGCAAGGGCGCAGCTGCCGAGCTGCGTGTATGCCACGCTGTCCCAGCGGTCGCCCTGCACGGTGGTGTAGGTTTTGCTCATGCGTAACCCCTCCTGAAATTATCGGTGTCGTTGTCGCTCACGATTTCCAGCACAGCTTCCCGGAGGTCGTCATTCTGGGCGTTCAGGACGCTTCGCAGTTCATCCGTATCTCGCATACCGTAGATGTGGTAAACAGGCGCAACGGTGATAGGAGCCGCGCTGCTGGTGTTGGAGCCACCAGATGCAAAGCCGCCGGGCAGCTGCACTTCCGTAACGGAGCGGGTTTCGCCGCCGTTGAAGTAGACCGAGTTGCCGCCATTGACAGTTTCTACATATCGGTTGTACTCTTCACGCAGAGTCTGGGCTTCCTGCTCCTCACGGATGGCATCCCGGACAGCGGACAGGTCAATCGCATTTGTGCTGGTGATCTGTTCCAGCTGCCGCGCCTCGTTGAACGCTGCGCGGGTCTCCGGCGCGGTCAGCACGGTTTCGCCGCCGTTGAAGTAGACCAGCTCCGGGCCGTTCTCGCCAACGATGGCAAAGCCCGGCGCAGCGGATTCCGTACCAACTGCATAACCGGGGATGTTTCCGTTCTTCTGGTCGATGCTGTAACGCCCATTTGCTCCGGCCAGCGCATTAGAGGCAGCGTTCGCCACCTTTTCGTATGCCTCCTTGACACGAGGCATCATGCCCTCTGCGCCATCGATAAAGCCCTGAACGGTGGACTGTGCGCTCTTCATGGCCTCGTCGTTCAAGTCCATGTCGGCCACACTGTCGGCTACGTTCTGCGCGATCTCGTCCATGGCATTGCTCATGCCGGTTTCAAGGTCGGCCATGCTCTCGCTGGTGGTTTTCTGCGCCTCCTGCAAGGAACGGTAGTTCTCGACCATCTTTGCGAGGTCGGAATCCGACGCAGCTGCCATGCCGGCGATGGCGTTTACAGAATCCTTGCTGCCATCGGCAAAGCTGGCGATAACGTCGCTCAAACCGTCAATATCGGCAGCGCGTTCGGTTAGGCTTTCGAGGTTCTGGTTGTAGTTGTCCCAGTAGGCGATCTGGCTTTCCAGTGCGGAGTTGATGCTGGACGCAGAGGTTGCGACGACCTTCTCAGCGGTATCCCACAGGTCGTACTGCTTGCTGATGCTGTCATAGGCCGCGTTGTAAGCGTCCGTGTATGCCGAAACGAGCTCCTGAATCTCCGCCTCGGCACTGTTGATAGCATCGGTGACGGCCTGTTCCTGTGCAGCCACATCGTTTGCGCTGTTGGCGGCATCCTGCTGCGCTGCGTTCAGGGAATCGACTGCATCCTTGGCTTCCTGATACTCGGCCTCAGCTGCATCAATGGCTTCCTGATCCTGCTCTACGGCCTCGGTGTAGTTTTCGACTTCTCGCCGGGCGGTAACGAGGTCATCCGAATATCCCATGTACTCGGTGCGCAGCTGCTGCACATCCTCGCTCATGGAACGCCAAGGAACATCTTGGACTGTGCCATAAGTGGACTTGAATTGTTCGTCCGTCATGCCGAGGGTGGTAAGCAGCTTATCATAAGCAGCGGACATCCCAGCATTGGACTTTTCGACCTTGGCCTGTGCGGTAGCAAGTTTGGTCTCGTTTTCCGCACTTTCGACCAGCACATTGTTGTACTGCTCGTATAAGCCGTTCAGGTATTCCTGTCGGGCTTGCGCCTTTGCATCGGCCACATAAGCGTCTGTATGCTGGCGCAGGGATTCAGTGCCGCCCTTGATGGAATCCGTTTCAAGGTCGATGTCGTCAGCCAGACTGGGCACCAGAGCGGACAGGCGAGAAAGAGTATCGTGATACTCGGCGTTCCCGGCTGTGTTGCCGTTTGTGGCGGCTTCGATGGCCTCCAACTTGCTGATGTACTGGTCTGCAACACTGGCGGTAGCTTCCATGTTGGAGAGCGTGGCATCATAGTTGTTGCCGGCTTCCTCCATGCTGTCGCCCATCTCTCGCGCCGCGCTGGTCAATTCTCTAACAGACGGAACGGCATCGTCAGACGATGTGGCAAGCGCAGTAACGAGAGTGACCGTTCCAGCAATCGCCACGGATGCAAGCGTCAGCGGCCCAGCAAGGCCAGCCAGCGAGCCAGTGAACAACGTTGCTGCTGCATGAGCCAGCTTGATGCCAGCAGCCACAGCGGTCAGCGTTCCAACCAAGCCGCCAAGCGTGACCGTTCCGGCGGCAATGCCCTTGACCACGCCGGGGTTTTCCTCGACAAAGCCCTGCATCCAGCCCAGAACCTGCGCGCCAACATCGTACAGACCGGACATGGCAGGGGTCAAATCCTCGCCGATGGCGATTTTCAGGCCGTCAGCTGCGGACTGCATCAGAACCAGCCTGCCGTTCATGTTGTCGAGCATGGTGCCCGCCATCTTGTCGGCAGATCCGGCGCAGTTGTTCAGGGCTTCGGTGTAGTCGGAGAACGACTGCCCGCCCTCGGCGGCGGCCTCGCTGCACCCGGCCATGATGGTTTGCAGCTTGGAATATCTCAAGTTTAGCGATGGTCTTGGCAAGGTTGGCCTGCTCTTGGTCGGTCAGGTCGCCCCAGATCCCGGCAATCCCGGTAAGGATGCTGGACAGGGACTGCATATTGCCCTGTGCATCGTAGATGTTCACGCCATAGTTCGCCAGTTCGTCACCACACTTTTTCGTGTTGGTGGCAAGGCGGGTAAAGATGGCGTTCAGGGCTGTGCCAGCCTCGCCACCCTTAACGCCGGCATTGGCCATGGTAGCCAGAACTGCGGTGGTTTCCTCGACAGAGTAGCCGAGGGAGGTGGCGGTGGATGCACACGCCTTGTATGCCTCGCCCAGCTGGATCACATCCGTGTTGGAGTGAGCCATGGCGTAGGCCATCACATCGACAAAATGCGTGGTGTCGGAGGCTTTCAGGCCAAAGGCGGTCAGATAGTCGGTGACAATATCCGATGCCTGCGCCAAGTCCATGTTGGCAGCGGCGGCCAGATTCAGCACCGGGCTGATGCCCTCCAGCATGGACTGGGTGTTCCAGCCCGCCAGAGCCATGTAAGACAAAGCGTCAGCCGATTCGCCAGCCGTGAACTTGGTGGTTGCGCCCATCTCCTTGGCCTTGTCGGACAAGGCTTCCAGTTCATTGCCAGATGCCCCGGACAGGGCTTCGACGTTGCTCATGGATGCTTCAAAATCACCTGCGGTGTTGATGCAGTCCATGTATGCGTCTTTGATTTCGTCAAGGGCTTTTGCAATGCCCGCCGTAGCAAGCACAGATTCGACCGCGTCAATAGCTTCGACGGATTTCTCGCCGAATCCCTTTGCGCCCTCTCCGGCCTCGTCCATGGTCTTTTTGAGGTCAACCTGCTGGTCTTTCAGCTTATCGACCTCGGTTTCCAGCCGAGTGGTTTCTGCTGTCAGCTGCGTGGTGTCCACGCCAGCTTCCCGCAGAGTGTTCCCGGTGGCAGCCAGCCGCTGCTCATAGGTGTGTAGGGAGGTCGTGGTCTTATCAATCTGCGCCTGCTTGGAAATCAGCTTGTTTTCCAGTGCAGAGGAATAGCCCTCGGTCTCCTGAATCTCTTTCTGGATGTTATCGTACTGCTGCTGCAAGACGGCCAGCCGCTGCTTGGTGGAGTCAACGGCCTGCTGCTGCTTCTGGTACGCGGTTATGTCGGACTGTACCTTGTTCAGCTGCTGGATTCTGTTCTGTGTTTCCACAAGAGCAGACTGCGCAGCCTTGAAGGTGCTGGAGAAGTTGCTGTTCTGTTTGGCGGACAGGTTGAACAGCAACTCCCATTCTTTTCGAGCCACTACTTCGCCTTTCTCGCCTTTTCGCGCTCGGCAACAATGGCATTGTTGGTATCAATCCATTGCCGCAGTTGATACAGAGGCATTGCAAGCCAGTATGGTGCGGGGGTGTTGTTGCCCTGCGCCATCAGAAGGGCTTGCCTCCGCAGCCACTCTCCACCATCATCAGTTACACATCCGACAGCATCAAAAAATTTCTTGCTTTGGTGCGGATGGTGTTGTAGTCCCGAATGCTCATTGCGCCGATAACGTCAACGCCGATGGGCTGCGTACACGCACGGCAGGCCATACGAATCAGATAGCCCGCACTCATGCTCGGCACGATAACCGGCTGGCGCAGAGCGGACATTTCAGCCTCGATTGCAAGCGAATCGTTGCCGGTCAGCTTGCCGAAGTCAAACGTCAGGGTGTCGTACTTCTTGCCCTCATACTCAAACGGCTGAATGAGCTTGTGGACGTACACATAAGGGTCAGCGGCAGCTTTGTTCGCAGCGGCGATGGCTGCATCGTACTCCTTATCGCTGATGGTGGTGTTCATAGCGGCTGCTCCTTTCGCAGTTAAAAAATAGGCCGGAGCTGCAAAATGCAGCTCCGGCATAACGATTGGCTCTGATTACTTGCCCAGTGCCTTGCGGACAGCTGCCAGATAATCCGTGCCGTTGATGTAGCAGATGAAGTTCAGCGGGTCCAGTTCGCGGACTTTCTTGCCTTCGAGGTACGTTGCCCAGTAACGAACAGCATACTCACCGGAGCCGTTGGCGGGGGTCGCCGGAGCGATAGTGCCGCTCTTGGTGGACTTCGGAATAACGACAAGAACGTGCTTTTCAGAACGAGCATCAATAGTGCCATTGATGGGATCCTCATACTGAATGGGAACACGCAGATCGATCTGGTGGCGGCGAATCTCGGACAGCTTGATGGACTGTGCCGTAGTGGTGCGAAATTCCAGACCAAGGGTCATTGCTTCGAGATGACCCAAAATAACGGCATCAATGTTGCCGCCGATACCGGCGCCGGAGATGGACTGCGTCAGAAAAGTTACATCAGGCAGTGTAACTTTTGCCATTCCCGCATACTCAATGCTGTCTTCATAGACAGCAAAATTGATAATGCTCTGATCGATTGCCATAGTAGTACCTCCTCTTTAGGACTGGAGTGCGCTGGTCACATAGTCAGCGTCATACTCCAGCACGAAGTCGATTTCCTGCGCCGGAGAGGGCGGGGTCATGTAGACGTGCAGCTTGATTTTGCCAGCCATCAGGCTGGTCAGGGGGTTCTCGCTTTCCAGCATCTCCACGCGGGCGCCCAGCAGGTAGCCTGCGCCAACCAGACCATTCAGCCAGACGCTTGCGCTGTCCACAATGGTGTCGATCAGGCGGCGGTTCATCGGCTTGTCCAGCATAGACCAGAAAGTCTTGATAAGCGTGTTGGAAACATAGTCGAACATCCGGCTGATGGGGATGAAGTAGTCCTTCACGTCAGTGGACTTGGGGTAGCAGCCAGTGTGGTTGCCCCATGCGGTCCAGCTGCCCATGAAGTTCAGGAACGTGCAGATGCCAGCGGCATCGACCACGTTTGCCTGATTGTAGGTCAGGTTGATGGCTGCACCGTCATCATCGCACAGGCCGTCGATGTGGACAGTCTTGTTGGAAGGGCTCTCGTAGGGGATGCCGCCATTTTTGGTGTCGGTCTCCGCAAGGCAGCCCGCCATGATGGTAGAGCCGTGGAACTTCTTTTCGCCCAGAGTGCCGTTAGGCCAGCACAGAATGGACTTCTGGTCGTAAGTGCCAGCGTTCTTGGCCTGCACTGCGGCAGTATAGGTCTTTGCGGAAATATCCACCAGAGCCTTGCCAGAGAACATACCGTTGATGGAGCCCGCCTTTGCAGCCAGCGCAGCAGCAACGGTAGCCTCCTTGGAGAAGCCGGGTGCCATAATCAGGTCAGGCACAATGCCGAACATCGTCAGACAAGCCTCGACCTGCTCCACGGCAGCTGCCGCAGCCTCTGCCTCGGCGTTTTCTGCGAGCGGCAGGAAAATGACCGGCTGGCAGGCACACAGCTTGAAGTGATAGTACATCACCTCGCAAACGGTGAACTTTGCCCAGTCGTTGTCATAACCCAACTGTTCCTCCGCTTCGGTGTAGCTGGTGCACAGCACAGGGGTGCCAGCGGTTGCAGCGGTGCCAGTTGCCTTGGACAGCGGCGCCGTACCGACGACAAAGGGGATGCCGCAGGTTGCGGCGTTCGGGGTCGCCACGGCGGTGTCGGCGCGGCTGACGTTAATACCATGATCTGCCATAGTATGTAATCCTCCTTACTTGGATTTGGCGAGCATCCGGGCATACGCAAGGATAGCCTCGCCGCGTGCTTTTGCCTTTTCAGGCGTGGTGTTCAGTTCGGCCACATCGATGATGAAGTCGGCCACGCCGGGATATTTCTCGGTGGCAATCTTCACATCGTCACGATTCACAGCCTCCGCAGCAGCGCAGGGGTAAATCGTGTTCTTCTGGATGTAGCCCAGAATGGACGGACCAACGTAAATAGAAACGCCGAACTTGCTCTTCGCAGGTTCGGCGTTCACGGTATTTTCGGCGGACTGTTCCGCCACGGTCTTTTTTACCGCCATAACTTAATATCCTCCGTTTGCTGCACGGTCGGCAGCTTCCAGTAGGTAATCATCTCTCCGGCGTAATACGGTTTGGTTTCCTCGTCGTAAGGAACGCTTTCCAGCTTATGACCGGGAGACAGGTCAAGCGCAAACTGATACTGACGCTTTCCATCGGTGCCAGTGCCGCCTACCTTGCGGACTTTGAGCAATTCCACGCGAAACCGCTCCATCATGTTCAGGAGAGCGAGGTCGCCCTCCTGTTCATCCGGGTTGTAGCAGCAAAAGATAGAGCGCACAGAAACCACCGTGCGCTCCTCGCTGCCGGGCTGCTGCTCCGTTTCCAGCGGAATGACCCGATGGATGATGTACGGAGCTTTCTTCTTGGCTGAACGGCTGTCGGGCAGCCGCATCAGGTAGACTTCCGGGGCACGGTAGGCCTGTTCGGTATCGCCCTGCTGCATGGCCACCGGGAGAATCATGTCGGCCATGATTTTCTCGGTAAAGGCTTTCAGCTGCTCAAGCAAAACAACGCTGGTCATATCAGACACCCCATCCGTTCAAAATTCGCGTGATTTCATGCTCAATGCGCTCCTCGTAAGTGGATGCCATTTTCTCCTCGATGGAGTCCATGACATTCTCGTTGGAGTACATCATCTGCGGGGTGGCAGGGCCAAACAGTTCCTTGACCGGGAACCGTTTTTCTCCTTGCCGCTCATAGATGCCATAGTGAGAGCCCATCTTCGCCTCGAAAGCGTGGTCCAGTGCCTGTCTTGCGCCGGACTTCTTCACGCGAGTTACCACGCGGCCGCTGCGGTCCACCTTGGTATCGAAAACTCTAAGAGGGATGACGCTGCCACGGTAGCCGAAGTTGATAGAAACCTCGCCATTGCTGCCCCGCTGGATGTTGTTGATATTCTTTGTGCGGTTGGAAAATTCACTGCTGCTGATGGCATACTCCTGCGTGACTGCCCGTTTCGCCACCGTTTTTCCGGCGGCAGCGGCGCGAGCCAGCGCAGATCCTACAGCACGATTGGCGCCTCCGGGAATTCCGGCGAGGAGGGCAGACACCCGGTCAAATCCTTCCTCTGCAATGTCAACGGTGATGCCAGCAGCTACGCTGTGCATCATGGTGTCCGTTGTCACATCACTCATTCGTCAATCGCCTCCAGTTCCACCCGCAGCATCCCCATCTCGCAGACAGAGGATGCCACATAGTAGTTTCGGACGAATCCATCCTCGTCAATGCCCAGCTTGCAATCCTTCTCAGGCTGCTTTCCGCCGAGGGCCGCAATATCGCAGTGCAGTACCCGGCTGACCCGGTACAGACCCTGCGCATGGTCGCTGATGGCCTGGCGTACACGTTTCTTTTCAGAGAAGCCTGTCAAAACCAGAGGAACGTCAGGGTATTCCTCTCCATCATAGTAGACCGTGTGCGTTTCGGCGAACTCATCCAGATTCAGAAAGACGCTGTTCAGGTCTTCCTGCACAGCGTCTTTAAAGGCACTCACGCCGTGGGCATCGCAGCTGCCAGTTCAGGACCATCGGTGCACTCGTCACCGGGCACAACGTCCTCGGCGCAGATAGCCTGAATGAGTGCGTCCTTGGTCTTGAGCTGCTTGGTGTCGATGCCCATATCCGCGGCCAGCTTTTTCAGGTTGACAACGGTCATATCGTGCAGCTGGTCGGGGTCGAGGTGCGCCGTCTCAGAGCCGTTCTGTGAGGCTTCGGCTGCGGGGGTGTCGTTACTTTCCGCAGCTGCCGGAGCCTCCGCAGGGGCGGTTTCCGGGGCGGTGGGCGCAGAAAACGCGAATTTCGCCACACCCAGCCCGATAAGGCGGGCTGCTTCGGCATCGCTGACCTCGCACCGCTCGCCATGCGCAACAGTGTGAACGCCAGTCTTGGTGGGGCAGCCGTAGCCACCGCAAAGAATTTCAACAATCATCGGTGTACTCCTTTCAGGTCGGACTTAGCCGACCATGTTCTTGGCGCGAATCCACGGAATGTAGTTCTTGGGTGCAGCCAGAGGACGAGACTTCAGGGCGGTCTTGCGAGTGTCGTTTTCCTGATCGATGCTGAACTTCGGAACACGGCGGCCAGAAATGGTGGACTGGATGGTGTCGCCGTAGTTGATCTGAGTGATAGCACCATACATCAGATGGCCGCAGCCGGGAGCCGTAATCACGGCATCGGTCTTGGGGAAGTAACTCTGCTCCTTGTCGGTGGAATCCACATAGGTTTCATCAACAGAAATCAGATTCAACTTGTAGCCGCGGAAGTTGAGGGTGCCGCCGTAGGTGACGCCATCGTATGCGCTCAGTTCCTGCTCGATTTTGCCGACGATGATGCCGGAGTTCTTATCCAGCAGACGCTGAACCTTTTCCATGTTCAGG
>OHVT01000616.1_pt1 | contig 15661 bp, 6 predicted proteins | sample 1579441 | NCBI WGS metagenome assembly OHVT01 (sample SAMEA3882542, study PRJEB24775) | human gut metagenome | biome: human-associated habitat; feature: intestine environment; material: feces | place: Netherlands | collected 2009/2010
CAACACCGCACAATTACAAGCCGGTCGATGATTTTGAAGTGAATATCACAGAGCATCATCCAAATGAGCCGCAGATCTGGCGTGTGCTTCTGGATGAAGAGTTTAAGGCAAAACTGAAAATCGTGAAAAAAGACGATGAAACAAAAAAATCCGTCCTGATTGCAGGAACAGAATTTAAAGTGTACGACCTTGACAACAAAAAGTACGTGGAACAGGTAACAACTTACCCAGTGACAACCACTCACAAGTCCTATTTTACCGACAGTCAGGGATATCTGATCATGCCGAAGAATCTGAAGATCGGACATTACCGGATTGAGGAAGTCAATGCACCGGAAGGGTACACAATCAACAAGAACTATGTAGAGATTGCAGTGGATGCAAACACAGCATACAAGATGGATTCTGAGAGCGGAGATGCCATTATTACGGTAGATTACGAGAACCATCCAGTAAAAGGAAAGCTGACAATCTATAAAAAAGGTGAGATGCTGACCGGATTCAAAAAGGATTTTGTTTATGAAGAAAGATACCTGAAGGGTGCATCATTTCATGTCTATGCAGCTGAAAATATCTATACACCGGATTATCAGAAAGATGAAAACGGAAACAGACAGCTGATCTATGCAAAAGATGCACTGGTAACAACGGTAACGACCGGGGAAGACGGAAAAGCAGTTGCTGATAACCTGCCGCTTGGTTCTTACTATGTGGTAGAAAAGACTGCACCGGAAGGATTCGTCCTGAACCATGACAGATCAGAAGTCGCATTTGTCTATGCCAATCAGGATACACCTGTGATTGAACAGGAAGTGACTGTTGGTGATGACCGACAGAAAGTTGCAATCCAGGTAGAAAAACAGGATGCAGAAAATGGTGCAACCGTAGCTGGAGCTGTCTTTGGTATCTTTAACAAAGCGGATATCAAGGCGGATGGAAAAGTGATCGTGAAAGCAGACACACTCTTACAGGAAATGACTTCTGATAACGATGGTCTTGCAGCATGTACGCTGGATCTGCCACTTGGACAGTATTATGTGAAGGAGTTAAAAGCACCGGCGGGATTTGTATCCTCTGATGAAGTTCTGAATCTGGATGCTTCTTACCAGGGACAGGATGTGAAGACAGTAAAACTGAAAACTGTGAAAAAGAACCAGCCGACAACAGTAGAAATCACGAAATCTGATGTAACAACAGGTGTGGAGCTGGACGGGGCAAAACTCACCGTTCTTGATAAAGAAGGAAATGTTGTGGATCAGTGGACGTCTGTAAAAGATCAGCCACATGTGATCAAACGCCTGACAGTTGGAGAGGAATACACTCTTCGTGAGGAAATGGCACCTTATGGATATCTGAAAGCAACGGATGTGAAGTTCACGCTGGAAGATACCGCCGAGATTCAGAAAGTAGAGATGAAAGATGAAGTACCGACAGGACTTCTGATCATCAACAAAAATGGAGAGTTTCTGGATAAGGTAACACTTCTGGATCATGTAAAAGGTATTGTGGAGCATCTCTTTGAATATGTAACCGGAAGCCTTTCAGATGTGACGTTCGATGTATTTGCTGCGGAAGATATTAAAGCGGCAGATGGTGTCAGTGAAGATTATTTCAAAACCGATGAAAAAGTGGGAACCATTACCACAGATTCCAATGGTATTGCACAGATGGGAGATCTCCCGGCTGGAAAATACTATGTGAAGGAAGTAAAAACAGCCCATGGTTATGTGCTGGACAAAGAGCCGAGATATGTTGACCTTTCCTACCGTGATCAGGACACACCAGTCATCACTTATGATGAGAAATGGCAGAATGCCCGTCAGAAAGTAAAGGTTACGGTTCTGAAGAAAGAAAAAGATACAGAACGTGTCCTTGCAGGTGGTGTCTACGGTCTTTATACCAGTGAAAATATCAAAAATGCAAAGGGCGAGGTACTCCTTGAGAAAGACAGTCTGATTGAGCAGCGAGTAACGGATGAAAAAGGACAGATCACTTTTACGGCAGATCTTCCAGTAGATGGAAAATACTATGTGAAAGAAATCTTTGCGCCGGACGGATTTGTTACAACAGATGAAGTACAGGAATTTACCTTTGAATATGCCGGAGCAGACCAGGCAGAAGTAAGCTACGACTTTACTTTTGAAAATCAGCCGACCACAGTGGAACTGACAAAAACAGACCTGACAACAGGCAAAGAACTTCCAGGTGCACACCTGAAAGTAACGGATTCAGATGGCAATACAGTAGATGAATGGACTTCTACGGAAGAATCCCATGTGATCAAAGAACTGGTTGTTGGTAAGAAATACACCATGACAGAGACAAAACCGGCAGATGGATATGTCACTGCAGAAAGTATTATTTTCACAGTAGAGAATACAGCAGAGGTTCAGAAGCATGAGATGAAAGATGATGTGACAAAAGTACAGATCAGTAAGACGGATATCACAGGAGAAACAGAGATTCCGGGTGCGAAACTGACGATTCTCGATAAGGATGATCAGGTAGTAGAGAGCTGGACTTCCACAGAGGAAGCACACTATATCGAAAAACTGCCAATCGGTAAATATACCTTACGTGAAGAGCAGGCACCGAAAGGATATCTTCTGACATCGGATGTTACTTTTGAAGTAAAGGATACTGGAGAAGTCCAGAAAGTGGCTATGAAAGATGATACTGCCAAGGGAAAAGTGATTCTCAATAAGACAGATAAATCATCTGGGGAACCGCTGAAAGGAGTAGAATTTGAATTCCGTGACAGCAAAGGAAAGGTCCTGGAAACCTTAAAAACAGATGCTGCCGGTCATGCCGAGAGTAAGCTGTATGAGATTGCCGCATTCAAGAACGGCAAATATGATACAGCAATCAAGTATTATCTGGTGGAGACAAAAACACTGGATGGATACACACTGGATCAGACCAAGCATGAAGTGACATTTGCCTACGCAGACGACAGTACGCCGGTTGTAGAAGTTACTTTCAATCTGACAAATGAGAAACCGGAAGTTCCGGAAACACCAAGCACACCAGATGTGCCGCAGTCCCATGAAGAGACGAAGGTATCAGATGCACCGAAGACAGGAGATAACACAAATATCTGGCTGCCGATTCTGCTTCTGCTTATCTCTACCGGAGGCATGGCAGGACTTTATATCAGCAGAAAGAAAATCAGAAAACAGTAATCCTCAGTAAAGGGGGCCCTGAATCAGGGCTCCCTTTAAAATACAAAAATTCACAGAAAGGGACAGAAAAATATGATGAAAACAATGGAAAAGAGACAGGAAGCAAGAAAGAACCAGGAGAGAACTTTAAAAAGAATGATGGCTTATCAGAAAAAAGCCGAGCAGATGGTCAGCAGGAAAAGAATGAACCATCACATGATCAGAAAGGGGTAAAAGCGTATGATGAACAGAAAAGAATTTTATGAATATGTCAAAGACAATGTAAAGGAGTATCTGCCAGAGTCTTACAAGGACGCAGAAATTAAACTTCAAGAAGTAGAAAAAAACAATGGGCTGAAGCTTACTGGCATTACAATTCCAAATGGAGATCAGAGAATCGTACCGACAATCTATCTGGATTCCCTTTATCAGGAATATATCAATGGAAAAGATGTAGATTCTTGTGTTGGGGATGTAGCTGATATGCGTATTGAGGCACAGGGCAAGGCAGAATTTTTGGATATGGGAGTTCCGGATATTTTTGATTATGAAAAGATGAAGGACAAATTACAGATGAGAATTTGTGACAAGGAATGGAATACAGACCGTCTGGAAGACAAAGCATTCACAGAACATGGAGATTTTGCAGCTTATTATGCAGTAAATCTGGAGGAAAATAGAGAAGGAATCAGCAGTATTCCAGTAACTGTTTCTCTGATGAACGAATGGGGAGTATCTGTTGAACAGATTCAGGCAGATGCGATGATGGCAGATAGAAATCGTGGTGTTGTTTTGATGAACATGAATGAAATTATAAAATCCATGATTTTTGGTGAAGAACCAGAAAATCTTTTGAATGAGAAACTAGATATCGAAACGATGAGAGAGCCAATGTTCTGCTTGACGAATGCACAAAAAATGAATGGTGCGTCACTATTACTGCAGGAAGATATCCGTAAGCAGATCGGTGAGTGTCTGGGCAGTGATTATTTTGTTCTTCCCTCTTCGATTCATGAGGTGCTGATTCTTCCCGATAACGGACTGTTTGAGGTTCCAGAATTAAATGCCATGGTAAAAGAAGTCAATGAGACGCAGGTGGAAAGACAGGAACAGCTTTCGGATAAGGTTCAGTTCTGCGATGGGAAGACAGTAGTTATGGAAAATGCCGAACGCAGGGAAGCACGTCTGGAAAAGGAAAAAGCAGCCGAAAAAGCGGAAGTAAAAGGTGGAATCCATGGAAGATTGGAGAAAGCCAAGGCAGAGATCAAAGCGAAAGAGGTAAATAAAGCCCCAAAGGATAAGGCTAAGAATCTTGCCGAAGTGTTATAAGAGTAACAGTAGTAATAATTACGAGGGGACTGAGCCAAGCAGTCCCTGATTTTATGTAAAGGAGTAGCAGATGGCAAATAAATTATATGCAATGGAACAGCTGACGGAAGAGGTGGCAAAAGATGTAGCTGCCAGTCCGCAGGAATGGATGAGGTTCCTAAACACGGCATCCAGACTGTACAAATACACTTTTCCAGAACAGCTTTTAATTTATGCACAGCGACCGGAAGCAACTGCCGTAGCATCCATGGAAATCTGGAATCAGAAGATGTACCGCTGGATCAAAAAGGGATCCAAAGGGATTGCCTTGATTGACAATACTTCCGGACCGAAAACGAAACTTCGGTATGTATTTGATGTGCAGGACACTTATAAAGTGCGGAATCTTGGAAAGGATCCTCAGTTATGGAATCTTCCGGTGGAAGGAGAACAGCTGGTGGCAGATTATCTGCAGGAGCAATTATCACTGGAAGATACGGAAGGAGGACTTGCTGAAAGCCTGCATCAGGCAGCGAAGGAGAGTATGCAGGAATGGCTTCCAGATGCATTGGAAGAACTGAGACTGGACGTAACGGGGACATTTCTGGAAGAACTGGACGAACAGAATCAGGAAGTCGAATTTCGGGAACTGATGACCAATAGTGTCTGGTATGTATTACTAAACCGGTGTGGACTGGATGTACAGGAATATCTGGATGCAGAGGATTTTCGGCATATTACGGACTTCAATCAGCTGAAAATATTAGGACATCTGGGAAGTGCAGTCAACGAGATCAGCAGACCAGTCCTGATGCAGATTGGACGATATGTTCTGAATGATCTGGAAAATGACCTGAAAACGGTTGCAAAAGAAAAAGAAGTAGTCTATAATGAATTTAACACGTTAATTCGTAAAAGTAAAACAAATAACACAGAAAATAGAGCAGAAAATAAGGAGGAAACGGACTATGAGAGAGATCAGTTACAGCCAGAACGGAGAGTATCAGATTCCAGATATCAGCCTGGAAGAGACGAGAGGAACCATCGGGAAGTACGGAATGATGAGGAAAGAGTATCTGAGAAATCACAAGGTAGCCAGGTTCAACATTCTGACACTGCAGAACCGTCTGGACAGTCATCTGATGGAGATCGACAGTCAGGCAAGGCAGAGAGTAGACAACCTGATGAACGAACTTCTGGAGAAAGATCCGGCACCAGACAAGATGGCAGACACAATGGCATGGACCAGACACATGAACCAGATCAAAGCACAGGCAGAGGAACTGGTAATTCAGGAGATTATTTACAGTTAAGTCTGTTCCCAACAGAAGAGGAACAGTTAGGAGAAATAAGGAAAGCGGCAGCTGCATTAGAACAGCCAGCCGCTTTTCTTATTTCCGATGAAGTGGTAAATGATATTCTCCGCACGGGAAGCGGACAGAAAAATACACTGTTTCATATTACGGCAAGACTGATTGAAGGTCTGGATAATGAAGAAATGCAAAGCTTCCTGAAAGATGAATATGGCACTGGAGGAAAAGGATTTACCATAGATAATCAGAAAATCAGTATCTGGTACGACAACGATGGTATCCGTATCCGGCGAGGTGACTCTGCAAGAAGAAACTTTGACCGTATCGTTACGTGGGAAGAAGCTGCTGACAGGATCCGGGATATGTATGAGGAAGGAAATTACGTTGATAATCTTATCTCCAATAATGCTATCGAGCAGGAACAGAAAGAAATGACAGATCTTTTGGCGCTTCATTTTCGAGATACAAATAGAAATACGGAAGAATACCGGTCTTATACGGATTGGCAGGATACCATTCGGAACGCTTGGACAGATCCAGAAGGGAAAAAAGAAATCTATCAGCAGTTTGAATGGTTACAAGCGGATATGAATGAAAATCCGAGTAATTATCATCGTTGGGAAATTCAGCACAATCCAGTATATTCTCAGCGTTTTCGTGACCTTCAGAGAGATTTCTCCTGGGTGGATCAACAATTTAAAGTAGAACGTCTAGGGCTTTCCTTTATCACACAGGATGAAATTGATGCAGTATTAAGAAGAGGCGGCATTACTGCCGGAGGACGTAACCGAATCTATGAGTATTTCATGGAGCACCATGATATGAAAGATGCAGCTGAGTTCCTGAAAAATGAGTATGGAACAGGTGGTTCTTCACCCGGAATACCAGGAGCAGGTGCTTCCGACGCATCCCACGATGCAAAAGGATTAAAACTTGCAAAAGGGAAAATTGGCAGTCCAGAGGTAGAAGTTTTATTAAAGTGGAACAAAGTTGCAGAACGTGTCCGCCAGTTAGTCCGCACAGATGATTATTTGTCACCGGAAGAAATGGAAAAGTACGAAGAGCGACAGGAAGCACAAAAACTGGCAGACTTGGAAGAAGCACAGCAGGCTTTGGAAGCGGAGCAAATAGATGTGAATCAGCCAGAGGACAAGGAAACATCAGAAACCGTAGAAGAAGTTGAACGGAGAGAAGATACGGTAACAGATATTCAAGCAACAAACTTCCACATCACAGATGATGAACTTGGACAGGGAACACCGAAGGAGAAATTCCGAGCAAATATCATGGCTATCCAGTTGTTAAAGAAATGTGAGGATGAGAACCGTAATGCGACACCAGAGGAACAGGAAATCTTATCCCGATACGTTGGCTGGGGAGGTCTTGCAGATGCATTTGATGAAACAAAAGCTGCATGGGAGACAGAATATCTGGAATTAAAGACTGTTCTTACACCAGAGGAATATGCTGCAGCCAGAGCTTCCACCTTAAATGCTCATTATACACAGCCGATTGTGATTGAAAGTATGTATCAGGTGTTGGAGAATCTGGGATTTACAAAAGGAAATATCCTGGAGCCATCTATGGGAGTCGGGAACTTTTTTGGAATGCTTCCGGAGAATCTGAACCAGTCCAAACTTTATGGTGTGGAATTGGACAGTATCAGCGGCAGAATTGCAAAGCAGCTCTATCCTGATGCCAATATTCAGATCAAAGGTTTTGAGAAGACAGATTATCCTAATGACTTCTTTGACGTGACAATCGGAAATGTGCCATTTGGTGCATACAAGGTCAATGACCGTCAGTATGATCGTTACAATTTCATGATTCATGATTACTTTCTTGCCAAAACGATAGATCAGTTACGTCCAGGTGGTGTGGCAGCTTTGATCACAACAAAAGGAACCATGGATAAAGCATCACCGGAAGTCCGAAAGTATCTGGCAGAACGTGCCGATCTCCTTGGAGCCATCCGCCTGCCGAACACAGCATTCAAAGCAAATGCAGGAACGGAAGTCAGTGCAGATATTTTATTCTTCCAGAAGCGTGACAGCATGACAAAAGAGATGCCGGAGTGGGTGAATCTTGGAAGTGATGCCAATGGAATTACGGTCAATCAGTATTTTGCAGACCATCCGGAAATGATTCTGGGTGAGATGAAAGAGGTATCCGGTCCGTATGGTATGGAAACAACCTGTATGCCGATAGAAGGTGCTGATCTTGAAGTCCAGCTTGCAGAAGCTGTCAGGAATATTCATGGAAATATGGCACCTGCAGTTGATGTGGATGCAGAACTGGATGATGTACCAGAGAGTATCCCGGCAGATCCGAATGTTCGTAATTACAGTTATGCGGTTGTAGATGATCAGGTATATTACCGTGTTAACTCTCTGATGAATCAGGTAAAGATGCCTGCCGCTACTGCAGAACGTGTAAAAGGTATGGTGGAGATCCGAGACACGGTGCGTGAACTGATTGCCATGCAGATGGAAGAATCCGTAACAGATGAAGAAATTCACAAACAGCAGGAGAAATTGAATCAAGTATATGATGCTTACACAGCAAAGTATGGAGTCATCGGAAGTAATGCAAACAAGCGGGCGTTTTCTGATGACGCTTCTTATTGTCTGTTGTGTTCTCTGGAAGACCTGAACGAAGATGGAACATTGAAGCGAAAAGCAGACATGTTTACGAAACGAACCATCAAAAAGGCAGTGGCGGTAACCAGTGTGGAAACTGCGACAGAAGCCTTAGCATTATCATTGAATGAAAGAGCAAAGGTGGATCTGTCCTATATGGCACAGCTGACAGGAAAGACAGAAGAAAAAATCACGGAGGAACTGGTTGGAGTTATATTTAAGAACCCACTGACAGACCAGTGGGAGAGTGGAGATGAGTATTTATCTGGAAATGTCAGGGAGAAGTTAAACACAGCAAGAACCTTTGCAGAGAATCACCCGGAATTCACACCGAATGTCCGTGCATTGGAAGCAGTTCAGCCAAGAGAACTGGAAGCATCTGAAATCGAAGTAAGGATTGGGGCAACCTGGATTGAACCATCGGATTATCAGGACTTTATGAGGGAACTGCTTCATACTCCGTGGTATCTTGCACAGAAGGAGATACAGGTAAAATATTCTGAGGTGAATGGTGAGTGGCGGATTACCGGGAAAAATGCAGACAGTCCAAGAAATGCGTTTGCCTATGCAACGTATGGAACCGAGAGGGCAAATGCTTACCGGATTCTGGAAGATACACTGAATCTGAAAGATGTTCGTATCTATGATAAGAGTGTCAATGAAAATGGGGATGAGATTCGTGTCCTCAATAAAAAAGAAACTATGCTGGCATCACAGAAACAGGATGCCATGAAAGCAGCATTTAAGGATTGGATTTTCAAAGATCAACAGAGACGTGAAAGACTGGTAAGAGTTTATAATGAACGGTTTAACAGTATCCGTCCCCGTGAATACGATGGCAGTCATCTGACTTTCCCAGGAATGAACCCGGAAATTGAACTTCGCCCACATCAGAAAAATGCTGTCGCACATCAGCTTTACGGGGATAATGTGCTTCTGGCTCATGTAGTAGGAGCTGGGAAGACCTACGAGATGGTAGCGGCTGCAATGGAGAGCAAACGTCTGGGATTATCACAAAAGAATCTATTTGTCGTGCCGAACCATCTGACAGAGCAGTGGGGAGCCGAGTTCCTGCAGTTATATCCGGGAGCCAATATCCTGGTGGCAACCAAGAAAGATTTTGAACCGGCGAACCGGAAAAAGTTCTGTGCCAGAATCGCTATGGGAAACTATGATGCGATTATCATCGGTCATTCCCAGTTTGAGCGTATCCCAATCTCTGATGAGAGGCAGGAAGCCATGCTGCGGAAGCAGATTGACGATCTGGAAATCGCAATCCAGAGTGCAAGATATGAGCAGGATGGCGGCCGCTATACGGTAAAGCAGATTGAAAAGACCAGAAAAACGCTGATGACAAGACTGGAGAAGCTGAATCAGAAAGAGAAAAAGGATAATGTAGTTACCTTTGAAGAACTGGGAGTGGATCATCTGTATGTAGACGAGGCACACAGTTATAAAAATGCGTTCCTTTATACAAAAATGAGAAATGTAGCCGGAATTGCCCAGAACGAAGCACAGAAATCAGCAGATATGTTTAATAAATGTCAGTATCTGGATGAGATTACCGGTGGAAAAGGCATTACCTTTGCAACGGGCACACCGATCAGCAACAGCATGACGGAACTTTATGTCATGCAGAGATATCTGCAGAACAGCAAATTACAGAATATGGGCTTGGGATTATTTGATTCCTGGGCATCCACGTTTGGAGAGGTTGTGACCAGCATTGAACTTGCACCGGAAGGAACCGGATACCGAGCAAAATCCAGATTCGCCAGATTCTATAATATCCCGGAACTGATGAATATGTTCAAGGAGATTGCAGATATCAAGACTTCGGATCAGTTGAATCTTCCAGTACCGGAAGCGGAATACGAAACTGTAGTATTGAAACCAACAGAACAGCAGAAAGAAATCGTAGCAAGCCTAGGAGAGCGTGCGGAAGTGGTAAGAAACGGTGGCGTAGATGCTAGTGTAGACAATATGCTGAAAATTACCAATGACGGAAGAAAACTGGCACTGGATCAGCGATTGGTCAATGAACTATTGCCAGACGATCCGGGCAGTAAAGTGTCGGTCTGTGCAGAAAAAAGCTATGAAATCTGGAAAGATACAGTTGTACAGAAATCGGCGCAGATCATTTTTTGTGACTTGAGCACACCGAAAGGCGATGGCAGTTTCAATGTTTACGATGACTTGAAACAGAAGCTGATGGCGAAAGGTGTACCGGAAAAAGAAATTGCATTCATTCATGATGCAAATACCGAAGCAAAGAAGACGGAGCTGTTTGGAAAAGTAAAATCTGGGCAGGTTCGTTTTTTGATTGGTTCAACAGCAAAGATGGGTGCCGGTACCAACGTGCAGGATCGTCTGATTGCTCTGCATCATCTGGATATTGGCTGGAAACCGTCTGATCTGGAGCAGAGGGAAGGACGTATCATCCGGCAGGGAAATCACAATAAAAAGGTTCATATCTTTCGGTATGTGACAGAATCCACCTTCGACAGCTACATGTGGCAGTTGATCGAAAATAAACAGAAGTTCATCTCCCAGATTATGACGAGCAAAGCACCGGTCAGAAGCTGCGAAGATGTGGACGAAGCGGCACTGTCCTATGCAGAGGTTAAGGCACTGGCAACTGGAAATCCGGCAGTAAAAGAAAAGATGGCACTGGACGTGGATGTGGCAAAACTGAAACTTTTAAAAGCCAATCACATGAATAACCAGTACCGTCTGGAAGATGATATTGCAAGAAATTTTCCACAGCAGATTGCAAAATTGACCGAGACTATTGATAGCTACAAAGCGGATATTGCCCATTATCAGGAGCATAAAATCACAGATCCAGAACAGTTTTCCATGGAGATCAGCGGCAAAGTATTTACAGAAAAGAAAGAAGCAGGAGCGGCACTACTGGCAGTCTGCAAGGACATGAAAGCAGTCGATGCAGCAATGGATATCGGAAACTATCAGGGATTCAACATGAGAATCCAGTTCGACAGCTGGAGTAAGGAGTTTATCCTGTCTGTGAAGCATGAATCGGTATCGAAAGTTCATTTGGGAGCAGATGCCCTGGGAAATATCACCCGTATCAATAATCTTCTGGAAAGCTATCCGGAGAAACTGGCAGAAGCGGAGCAACGATTGGAAACGGTACAGGAGCAGCTTACAAATGCCAAAGAGGAAGTTGGAAAGCCATTCACAAAAGAAGAGGAACTGAACCAGAAACTGGAGCGACTGTCAGAACTAAATGCCCTTCTTAATATGGATGAACGGGAAGACACAGAAGCAGAGCAGTCAGAATCGAAAGAGAAAGAAGAACGACCGGCACGTGGTTCTATCCATGAGAAATTGCAGATTTATAAAGAAAAAAGCCAGCGGGAAAGCGAGAATGGCAGGGAAGATAGAAAAAGGGACTTCGGTCTGGAATAAGAAAACAGGAAAGATGGCATAATTTGGTAGAAAGAATGTTCTGCCGGTTATGCCACTTTTGGGAATACAGGAGGAACTTATATGGCGAGAAACATGATAACAGGAATAGAAACGCAGAAAATGCAGGAATATACACAGGAACAAATAGACCGTGCAGAACACATGGGAATAGCAATTCCAGCGGACGTAAAAGAACAGATTTTTGAATATGCAAATCTGGTTGGCGAAGAAGAGAAAGTAAGGACGCTGGTAAGAAATCTGGCAGATGCAGTCAATCGGTCAGATGAAGATAGAGTAGAGGAACTTCTGGATGATGCCCAAATGGATATTCAGGACTTACCAGATCCAACCATAGGCAAGCTGGAACTTCGGGATTATGGATATACAGCAGAGGATATGGTGCCGCTTAGAAAAGCAGCAGCCCTGGATTATCACAGAATGGGTTCTAAAATCTATTGCCTGGGTAGTGATGGCAGCAAGGGAGAGTATGCAAGTAAAGAAATGATACAGGCACATGAAGGGCTGTTTGGCATGGAATCACAGATGTGGGAACGGATAAGGGATCAGGATCTGGATTATGCAGATGAAGATTTTGGAGCATTTCAGGAGCCGATGAATGTGATTGGACAGGAAGAAGCTCTGAAATTATATGATGCCGGAGCAGATATCTATCTGATTACCAATTTTTCATCACCAATCTATGTTACAGAGCGAATGGAGATTGAACGAGGTCCGGAGCATTATCAGATGTCTACAGAAGAACTGGAACGATTCCGCAATTTGGAATGGGAGATGCAGAAATATCCGCAGATTCAGTCTTTGAAAGAGGCAAATCTGCTATTAGGGACAAGACGAACATTCGGTATTTATCAAATAAGAGATGGTTTGCCAGGTGAAAACTATGCGTTTATGAATATGAGCTTCATTGAAAGTCACGGGATGCAGATTAAAAAAGAAGACTATGAACTGGTCTATGTGGGAGAATTATTTGGAAATATGTCGCTAGATGATATATTTGAACGATTCAACATCGACAGACCAGAAGACTTTCGAGGACATTCCCTGTCTGTCAGTGATATCGTAGTTCTGAATGAGGGGGGAAAGGTAACCGCTCATTTTGTAGACAGTATCAGTTTTGAACAGCTAGATTCTTTCCTGAATCTGGAAGAACAGGTTCTTAGTGAACTGGCATATGAGGTAGGAGAACGTTACTTTGCTATTCAGAGAACAGAAGGAGGATATGATTATTCCTTTTACGATGAAGATTTCCGCCTGATGGATGGTGGCGTCTATGAAAATGGTGAAATTTCTATTGAAGAAGCGGCAGAGGAACTTTTGGAAGACGAAGGCTGGACTGGAGAACGCATCCGTGGGGATTATGATCAGTTGATGGAAAAAGTAGAAGAAATGGATGAAGCTGTAATGGCAGAGATTCAGAAAAGCCAGGGCGAATATAAGCCATTGGCAAAGGTGGAGGAACTGGAAGAGGCGAATTATAACATGATTGATAATGTCCTCAATAATATGCCACCGAAGAAAGAACCGTATCTGGAATACTTTGCCGCAGAATGTGATGAGTTCCATGATATGGGAGCTTATGAAAAAAGTACCGATGTTAATCAGATTGCTGCGGTTTATGAAAAATATAGGGAGAATCCTGAGAATGCCTATCGAGTATGCAGTATGGGGATTATCTATCGTGATCCGGAAGACAGTTACTATGATGATGCTGAATTTGCAATCGTAAAAGGAAATACAGTACTTGGAAATCTGATGGACGATGTTCGATTTTATGGAGAACTTGCACTGATACGGGAAGGGATTGAGAAAATTCATGATGCATTGCCGGACTATAAGTATGTACCAATGCGGGATGTTCGGGAAGCAATGTATCCAGAGAAGATGACCACAGAACAGTTGGCAGAGGCATTGGATGAGATTGCAGAAGCTTTTGATCCGTATGAGTATCGAGATAATGTGGAGACGGGAGAAAATACGGTACAAGAGGTGATGTTGGATTTGCAGAGTGGCAATACACATTCTTATATTTCTTATCTGAAGGATATTGTAGACGAAGAATGTGACCAGTCTGTGCGTGCAGGTGTATTGATTGAAAGACTGAAAGTCTATGAGCCGGAGTTTCCAAAGAATCTGGAACCAATGGTGTATGTAAACTATTGTGAAGAAAGTGCTCTCATGAATCCAAGATGTCAGAAGTTATCCGAGCTGGATGCAAAAACAGCAGAAATGGATAAAGAATGGTATGCAAAACGTGATTCGAAGACAGAGGAACCTACAAAAATCACAAAGATATATGTGACTGTATATTATGCGGAAAAAGGTGAACAGATGCTGCATCATTTCAAGAAGTCAATAGATATTGGAAATGGACATGGCGGTATTGTGAGTCAGTTGAAGTATGATAATGAAATGAAGCTTACAGATGAGTATTGGATCAATTACCAGAAAGGTAAAGGAAGTGAAGAGTTCCAAAAATATATGGAAGATCTGACAGACATGCAGAATCATGTGCTTCCGTATCTGCAGAGCTTTTGCAATCTGGAAGAAAAAGGTGTGAAAGAGAGACGAGAACAGCAGATAACGGAAAGAAATGAAGGAAGAGCAGATGAGCGGGGAACAAGTACCGAAGCGAATGCAGTGGTCAAGGATGCAGGAAAAGCAGATAGGAAAGTGCAATATATATGGCAAGGAATGGATCTTCAAAAGAAGAAATCAAAGCTTATATCGAGAGGGAATTTCATTATGATCTGAGTAGAACATTGGATAATATCCGAACCTACTACCATCATGTTGAAAGCTGTCAGGAAACAGTACCAGAGGCAATCATCGCATTTCTGGAATCCAAAGATTTTGAGGATGCCATACGGAATGCAGTATCACTTGGTGGAGATACGGATACGCTTGGTGCTATTACAGGAAGTATTGCAGAAGCATTTTATGGGATCCCAGCTGTGCTGATTGCAGAGTGTAAAAGCCGGATTGATAAGGGACTGATGACGGATGTTCTTGATGAATTTGATCATGTACTTGGCAGGAGCGTGGATACTTATTCAGATGAAGTGGATGAGACACAGGCAAATCAGATGATTGAGGCAGCAATCGACCAGTATTATATTCAGCAGGATAAAAATGGAATGCTGTTATTTATGGAAGTTATGGTAACAAGAATGCAGCAGGCAGGAGAAGTTATTGTTCCATATATCACGGAAAATCCTTTTATGTCGGAAGAACAGATAAGTAAAGTAAAGGCTGGTGACACGATTTCGCTTGACCATGATGTAAGACTTAAAATAGAGACTGTAAAAGATTCTGATGAAAAAGAATGGATTGGAGTATTTACATCTTCTGAAGAGATGCATAAGGGTTCTGCTGGAAATGTGCAGATGAATCAGTCTATTGAATCAATACTTCGTCTGGCACTTAATTGGGAACAGGTGAATGGAATTGTGATTAATCCGTTTGGTAAGTATATTCAGATGACAAAGAAGATGATAGAGCTTTTAATCAATGGGTATGAATATAATGAGAATGAAAGGAAGAGCAAAGATGATGAGAACAATTAAAGTTACAGGAAAAGGGAAAATAGCAGTAAAGCCGGATAAAATCCGGTTATATGTCAACAAGGAAGAACTTTGCAAAGAATATGAAGATACTCTCCGAAGGTCAACAGAAGATACAGAGCTTCTCAAGGATTTGTTTGAGAAACTTGGTTTTCAGAGAAAAGACCTTAAAACAGTATATTTTAATGTCGATACAGAATATGAAAGCTATTAGGACAGAGATAAGA
>OHVT01000617.1_pt1 | contig 15648 bp, 10 predicted proteins | sample 1579441 | NCBI WGS metagenome assembly OHVT01 (sample SAMEA3882542, study PRJEB24775) | human gut metagenome | biome: human-associated habitat; feature: intestine environment; material: feces | place: Netherlands | collected 2009/2010
AATAAGGTGACTTTGAAAGGATTGAGAAAATGGTATTTCTTTTATTAGTATTAGGTATGGTCCTTTTAATGAAGGGTGCAGACTTGTTTGTGGATGGCAGTGCAAGTGTGGCTCGTAAATTAAAAGTGCCTTCAGTTATTATTGGTTTGACAATTGTAGCACTTGGAACAAGCTTACCAGAAGCGAGTGTGAGTATTACGGCTGGCTTAATGGGCAGTAATGAAATTGCGATTTCAAATATTGTGGGTTCTAATATTTTCAATACGTTGGTTGTGGTTGGAACTAGTGCAGTGATTACTCCATTTTTAATGGATAAGGATATTTTGAATCGTGATTTAAAAATCAATATTTTAGTGAGCATCTTACTTTCTATTTTTGTGTTAAATGGAATGTTGAATCGCTTTGAAGGAATTATCTTCTTGGTGGGTTTAGTTTTGTTTATTTTAAATTTGATTCGCAGTGCTAAAAAGAATCGTGTTGAGGATGAGAAAGTTGAAACTTTATCAGGAATCAAATGCTTGATTTATATTGTGATTGGTGTTGCGTGTATTATTTGGGGTGGAGACATCACTGTAGATAGTGCAAAACAGATTGCAGCTATGCTTGGTATGAGTGATACGTTGATTGGTTTAACTGTCGTATCTATTGGAACTTCATTGCCTGAGCTAGTAACAAGTGTTGTTGCGGCAAGAAAAGGTGAGAGTGGTTTATCTTTGGGTAATGCGATTGGAAGTAACATTATGAATATTTTATTTATTTTGGGTGCTTCAAGTACAATTCATCCAATTGCGGCTACTTCACAGAATATTATTGATACTTTTGTCTTGATTGGTATTTCTCTATTGATTTATGGTATTGCGAAAAAGGGAGATACAATGACAAGAAAAAAGGGGATCTTTACGATCCTCGTATATGTCATTTATATGATTTATATTATTATACGCTAGGCTTGTCCTAGCTTTTTTTCTTTCCTTGGGAAAGGATAGCTCGAATGGAATCGAAAAGAATGGGTTTATATTCTTCGATAGGAAGGGGCTGACTATGAAGAATACTGTTGTAGCAAGTACTTCCTGTAAGTTCAACTATTAAGTAGAGTATGACTTCTGAATTTTCAAATTCATATCCATTTGCGGTTGCGATTTCGTTAAACTCTTTTATAAGATTGAAACTATCATTATCAATAGCCGTATTTAATTGGGCATGGAACACGCCCCAAGATAGGTTTCTTTCAACGAATTTTAAAATCAATGGATTGTTTTCTAATCGAATCAATACTTGATTAATCAAGAAGATAACAGAGTCTTCAAAATTACGAATATCATTTTTCTCTAATTGTTTGTGGGCTTCTTCAAATAGGCGATGTGCTTCTTTTTGAATTAGAATATCGCGTATTTGGTATTTATCTTTGAAATAAAGATAGAATGTTCCTTTTGCGACTCCCGCGTTTTTTACAATATCATTAACAGAGACATTTGTGATGTCTTCTTTTGTGAATAGATTAAAGGCAGCCTGTAAGAGGTTGTTTTCTTTTATTTTCTTGTTTTCGATTATCTTACTTTTCATGCGTATCACCATCCTTATTATAAACAATAATTTAGAAAATACAAATAAAAATGACCGATTGAACATATTAAAACAATTGTATATTGGGAATTTTAAAAAAATAAAACAAAAATATTGACTAGCGGTCAGTTTGGTACTATACTCTTCACGTAGTAAAGGAAAGGATAGAAAAAAAGGTGATTCGATATGGATAAGATGTCAAAATGGATAGTTAAATATCGTAATATGATTTTGGCTGTGGCCATTGTTCTTTTGATTCCAAGTGCAATTGGTTATTTCAATACAAATATTAATTACGATTTATTATCTTATTTACCTTCAACTTCAGAATCTATGAAAACACAAAAGATTCTTGGAGATGATTTTAACTTATCGAGTGTAGACTTCTTGGTTGTCAACAACAAGACGGATCAAGAGGCCGCAAAAATTAAGGAAGAGATCAATAAAATTGATGGAGTTGAAAAATGTATTTGGAGAGATGATGTATTAGATATCTCTGTTCCAAAACAGGCAATTCCAGAAAGCATTCAGGATATGCTATATTCTGGCGACAGTACAATGATGATTGTTACATTTAAAGAGCCAACATCGTCAATGCGTACAATGAATGCGATTAGTAAAATAAAAAAATATACAAAAGATGATTGTTACTTAGGTGGTATGTCAGCCATCAGTGAAGATACTAAAGATCAAACAGAACACGATACGCCAATCTATGCAGGTATTGCGGTTGTATTATGTATGATCGTATTGTTCTTAGGATTAGAGAGTACGATTGCTCCAGTTGTATTTATGTTAGGAATGATTTTCCCAATCGTTTATAACTTTGGTACAAACGTATTCTTGGGTGAAATTAGTTATATCACAAAGGCTTTGGCCGTTGTATTACAGTTAGCTGTAACATTGGATTATTCCATTTTCTTATTACATAGATATCAAGAAGAAAAACAAAAACTTCCAAATGAAGAGGCTATGGCTAAGGCCATCAAAGCTACGTTTACTTCAATTACTTCAAGTTCAATCACAACAATTGCTGGTTTCGTTGCCTTGTGTGTAATGCAGTTAACACTAGGTAGAGATATTGGTATCGTTATGGCCAAAGGTGTTGTCCTTGGTGTATTATCAACCATCTTCATTTTGCCAAGCTTGTTGATGTTCTTTGATAAGACGATTGAAAAGTACAAACATAAAACAATTTTGAATGAGTTACATAGAGTTCCTCGTTTTGTCATTAGACATCAGGCACATACAAATATCTATTATGATTTGATTTCTGGTATGCCAGGTGATTTTGCAAGTATCATTGGTACAAATCAGTTAAAAGATAAATTTGATATGACAACAACACATTTCGTTTTAGTGGATGATAAATTAACAACGAATGAAATTCAGAATATGTGTTCTGAAATCAAAGATTTAAAAGGAATTCATAACGTATTAGCGTATGAAGAATTTGTGGGTCCAGGACTTGCATCTAACTTTACTCCAAGTGTAGTAAAGGATATTTTCCAAAATGGTGGAAAGAAATTAATTGTTGTGAACAGTGATTATAAAGCTGCAACCGATGAATTAAATACACAGTTAGATAAAATGGATACCATCATTCATAAATATGATAAGAAGGGTATGATTGGTGGAGAAGGAAGTATGACACGTGATTTGATCACAACAACAAATACAGACTTTGCGATGGTTAACGTATTATCTGTCATTATGATCTTTATCATTGTTGCCTTAACATTTAAATCATTTGCACTTCCAGTCATTTTAGTACTAACAATTGAATTTGCGATCACAATCAATATGGGTATTCCATTCTTTACAGGAACTACACTTCCATTTATCGCAAGTATGGTTATCGGAACTATTCAATTGGGTGCCACAGTAGACTATGCCATCTTAATGACAACGCGTTTTAAAGAAGAATTATCGCATGGTAAGAAGGTTAAGGAAGCGGCTTTGATTGCGATGGAAAAATCGAGTGTGTCAATTATGACAAGTGGATTCTCATTCTTTGCCGCATGTATCGGTGTAAGCTTTGTGGCTAAGATGGATTTAATTAAATCATTAGTTATCTTATTAGCACGTGGTGCATTAATTTCAGTCGTAAGTATCTTATTAGTATTGCCTTCATTGTTGATTTTCTGCCACAAGTTCATTGAAAAGACGACAAAGAATTGGCCAGAATCAAACATGGAAGCGAAAGGAGAATAAATATGAATTTAAATCATACAGTAAAAGTAGTTGGTAGTGTATTGTTGAGTGCAGTTATGGCAGGAAGTATGATGCCTGTGACTGTATTTGCGCAAAGTAATGATGAAAATCCTACAGAAAAAACAGAAACCGTTTATTCTGTATTAAACTCAGATGGTTCAATCAGTGATACAATCGTATCTAGCTGGTTACATGATGAGGATGGAATTAATAATATTAAAGAAACTTTAAACTTAACAGATGTTAAGAACATTAAATCAAATGAAAAACCTTCAAAAGACGGAAATACATATACATGGAATGCGAAAGGTAATGACGTATATTATGAAGGTACAGCCACAAAACAACTTCCAGTGTCTGTTAAGATTCGTTATGAATTAGATGGCCAGGAAATGTCTGCAAAAGATATAGAAGGTAAGTCTGGTCATTTAAAATTAATGATTTCTTTCACAAATAACTATTCAGAAGTTAAAAATATCAATGGCAAATCCATTGTAATTCACCCTAGTTATTTAGCTGGTGGTATGTTGAATATGAGTACTGGCAAGTTCTCAAATGTAAAATGTGAATCTGGTAAGATCGTAAATGATGGAACAAATGAAATGTTGGCATTTGCGAATATACCAGGCTTGAATGAAACATTAAAATCTGCAGGTTTAGACAAAGTAAATAATCAATTAGGAATCAGTGATGATGTAACAGTAGAAGCGGATGTCAATGATTTTGATTTAGGATCTATCATGGTTGGTATGACAAATGAAATTGATTTGGCAAGTGAATTAGGTGAAATTGGTTCCGTATCTGAATTAACAGATGGAATTGATCAATTAATTGAAGCGGATGATCAATTGATTGATGGATCTAAACAATTGTATGATGGAACAACTCAATTAAAAGAACAAGCTGCTCCATTAACAGGTTCATCTGATCAAGTAAGACAATTATCTGCAGGTGCTATCCAATTAAATGATGGTGTTAAAGCCTTACAAACAGGATTAACTGCTTATACAAATGGTGTGGATACTTTAGCTGCTGGAAGTCAACAATTATATGGAATTCCTCAAGGTGTATCTCAAATTCAAACTGGAGTTTCAGGTAACTTAGGTCAAGGAAAAACAAATCTATTGGATGGTGCAACTAAATTAAATGAAGGTTTAAAACAATTAGAAGCACAAGTAAACACATTAACTCCAACTGAACTAGAAAATATGCAAGGTCAAATCCAAACAGTAATGGGTAATTTAGATGGTATGCAAAAAACTATCACTGATGATAGTGCGACATTAGGTGATTTAAGTAATAGTCTTAAAGATGCATCTGATTCTTTAGCTGCTTTGAAGAATGATACCACTTTAGCTGATCAAATTACAGATGTTGGTAAAGATGTTGCTACTTTAGAAACAAATGTAGAAGAAAACAACAGTAAAATTAAAGCTAAAAACACTGAAATTACAAATAAAGTCAATGATGTAAATCAAGAAATTTCAAATATTAATAAATCTATTACAAATAAAGTAAATTCGGTTAATGGTGAAATTTTAAGTGCTTATTCAACAGCAAACGCTGCTTTAGATGAAGCTGCAAATACGGAAGGATTAGATGAAACAACTAAAGCTACTATTGAAAGTGCAAAGTCCAAATTAACAAATCAACCTATTCCTGTACCTGAAAATAATCAATGGATTCAGCCGATTGATGCTTCTAGTTTAACTTTGAAAGCTGATTTAGAATCTTTAAGTACAAGTGATCTTCTAAAAGATGCAGGTGAAATTACGAAGACTTTACAAGGTTTGGGCAAAAATTTGGAAGAGATGAAAGGAAAATTAGGAAAAGCCAATGCTGTCTTAGTTGGTGAAGATGGTAAAGGTGGCTTGAAAAAAGATTTAAGTGATGCTGCGCAAGGTACATTAAGTAAAATGGATGCATTATTGAGCCAATATACTGATCCAAGTACACCAGATAAAACAAATCCTCAAAACTTCAAAGAATTAGTTACAAAACTACAAGGTGCTGTTGGACAGTTATCTAATGGATCAGAAGCCATCTTAGGTGGAGTTCAACAAGTAAATGCTGGATTAACTCAACTTCAAAAGAAATCTCAAGCTGGTATTACTCAAGTAGCTGAGGGAAGTAAAACATTATCTTCAAATAGTGCTACATTAAATGGTGGAGCTAGTGCATTATCACAGGCAACAGGAACACTTGCTGGACAAAGTGGAACATTTAATGAAATGGCTGATGGATTAGATACATTAGGTAAGGCATTTGAAACATTGAATTCAGGTGCTAAACAATTATATGAAGGTAATGAACAATTCAAGTCTGAAGGATTGGATCAATTAAAAGAAAAGGTTGATTTAGGTGTTGGAGAACTTGAAACCTTACAAAGTGTAATGGATGAAATCAAAGCTATGAATAAAGAATATGCTTCTTACTCTGGTGCTCCAGAAGGTGCTACAGTAACGAGTCGTTATGTATTCCGTACTAAGGAAGAAAGTTCTAAATAGTTTATAAAGGTATTCTTCGGAATGCCTTTTTAATTTGATATTCTTTTGTTGGCGTGTTAAAATAAAAGGGAATTTATATGGGGGTATATAATCATGAAACATATTAATACAGTAGATACTCGTAACTTGTGTGAAAGCGCAAAAAATGGTGGATGTGGAGAATGCCAAACTTCTTGCCAATCAGCTTGTAAAACTAGCTGCGGAATCGCGAACCAAGCTTGCGAAAATAATAAAGAAAGTAAGTAATTAAGAAATGCCGAAGTGATTCGGCATTTTTAATGCCGCCTTTAAGGCAGCATTTTTTAAATTTGAGGGAGGAAAAATACATGATTCATCAATATAAAATGTTTGATCAGAATATTGTATTGGATATTTGTTCAGGAAGCATTCATGTGGTAGATGAAATTGCTTATGATATGATTGCTGAATTTTTAGATAAAGATAAAAATACCTTGGTTTTAGAAATGAAGGAGAAATATCCTAGTGTTGATACATCTGAATTGGAAGAATGTTACGACCAGATTTTAGAATTAAAAGAACAAGGTCGTTTATTTAGTGAAGATACATATGAGCCAATGGCAGGACAGTTAAAGGCTAAGACAAGTGGTGTTATTAAAGCTTTATGTCTTCATATTGCCCATACTTGTAACTTGAATTGCTCGTATTGTTTTGCCAGCCAAGGAAAATACCATGGGGACCGTGCATTAATGAGTTTTGAAACGGGAAAACGAGCTCTTGATTTCTTGGTGGAAAATTCAGGAACACGCAGAAACTTAGAAGTGGATTTCTTTGGTGGAGAGCCACTAATGAACTTTGATGTGGTTAAAAAATTGGTTGCCTATGCTCGTAGTATTGAAAAAGAAGCTGGAAAGAATCTCCGTTTTACATTAACGACAAATGGTATGTTGATTGATGATGACGTAATTGAATTTGCGAACAAAGAAATGAGCAACGTTGTTTTAAGCTTAGATGGACGTAAAGAAGTACATGACCGTTATCGTGTGGATTATTCTGGTAAGGGAAGTTTTGATACAATCGTTCCTAAATTCCAAAAGTTAGTAAAGGCTCGTGAAGGTAAAAATTACTATATGCGTGGTACTTTTACTCATGCCAATCCAGACTTCTTAAAAGATGTGCAACAAATGTTAGATTTAGGTTTTAGAGAATTAAGTATGGAACCTGTTGTTGCCAAGTCAGATGATCCTGCAGCACTTACAGAAGCGGATCGTGAAGTTGTTATGAAACAATATGAAGATTTAGCTAAATTGATGTTGGAATATGATGAGAAGAAAGATCCATTTACTTTCTATCACTATATGATTGATTTAAAAGGTGGACCATGTATTTATAAACGTATTTCAGGATGTGGTTCAGGAACTGAATATATGGCCGTAACCCCATGGGGAGATTTATATCCTTGTCACCAATTTGTAGGGGAAGAAGCTTTTAAATTAGGAGACATTTATACGGGTGTCACAAACAAAAAGATTCAGGATGAATTTGCATCATGCAACGTATATGCACGTAAAGAATGTGCAGATTGCTGGGCAAGACTTTATTGTTCTGGAGGATGTGCAGCCAATGCATATCATGCGACAGGATCTGTCAAAGGTGTATATAAAGAGGGTTGTGAACTATTCTGTAAACGACTAGAGTGTGCCCTTGCCGTAGCCATTATTCGTGATATGAAAGAAAATAATCATGAAGACGCCGATTGTTAGTTTTCTAAAATCGTATCAAGAAAAATCACCAGTAAGAATGCATATGCCAGGCCATAAAGGTGCTGGCATTCTTGGTTTTGAAGGAATGGATCTTACAGAAATTTATGGAGCTGATGAGTTGTTTGCGGCAGAGGGGATCATTAAGGAAAGTGAACAAAATGCTTCCTCTTTATTTGGCTGTCCAACCTATTACTCAACGCAAGGCTCTACTTTATGCATTCAAACGATGTGCACAATATTATGCCAAGATGCTAAAAGTAAAGGCAAGAAGCCTAAAATTCTTGCAGGAAGAAATGCGCATCGAAGTTTTATTCATGCGGCTGCACTATTGGATTTTGAGATTGAATGGTTATATGGAAATAGTGATTATTTATCTTGTAAGATACATGCAGAGGATTTAGAAAAGGCGATTATTGAAAGTCTTCCAACGGCTGTATACCTGACAAATCCAGACTATTTAGGAAATCTTTTGGATATTCAGTCTTTAGCTAGTGTATGTAAAAAACATAATGTACTACTTGCCATCGATAATGCCCATGGTGCATATCTTCGTTTTTTAGAACCGTCTTTACATCCTATCGATTTAGGAGCTGATCTATGTTGTGATTCGGCCCATAAAACACTACCTGTACTTACAGGAGGAGCTTATCTTCACTTAAGTGAGTCTTTGAATCAAGTATGGAAAAATGATGTAAAACATTTTATGGAATACTTTTCTTCTACAAGTCCATCCTATTTGATTATGGCATCTTTAGATGCGGCAAATGAGGTGTTGGATACTACGTTTAGAAACTCTTTGTCTGAATGTGTTCGAAGTGTTGCCTCTTTGAAAAATACATTAGTTCAACATGGATACACGATATTATCTGGTGAACCCATGAAGATAACGATTTCAACGAAAGAGTTTGGCTATACTGGAAATGAAATCGCAAATCTTTTAATGGAATGTGATATCTATCCTGAATTCTATGATTCAGACTATATTGTATTAATGCCATCTCCATATAATACGAAGGATGACTTAAAACGATTAGAGACATGTTTATGTGGAATTGAAAGAAAACCTATTTTAATAAATAAACCACCAAAATTAGAACAATCTAAAAAAGCCATGAATGTGCGTCAAGCTTTATTTTCGTCAAGCATAACATTGGATGTATCTAAATCATTAGGACAAGTATGCTCCAGTGTGACTGTATCTTGTCCTCCTGCGATTCTTCCAGTGATTCCAGGAGAAGTGATTAGTGAGTCTTCTATTGAAGTCATGAAATATTATGGTATTGAAACCGTACGAGTTGTCAAAGAATGACAACTCTTTTTCTTTTGTATATGTGAAACCGCTAACAATTGAAGTATAATAAAATAAGAAATAAACATACGAAAAGGAGGAGAATCAAATGTTTGACAAATTGTTTGAACCCATACAGATTCGTGGTATGGAATTAAGAAATCGTGTTGTCATGTCTGCGATGGGAACACATGAAAGTGCGGAAAGTGAAGATGGAAAGAGTGTTACAGATAAGCTGATTGCGTATCATGTGGCTCGTGCAAAAGGTGGAAATGGATTAAATACAGTTGAAGTTACAAGTGTAGATGCCCCGAGTGCACCTTTTGGATTCTTGTCGATTGCCGAAGACAAATACATTCCAGAATTTAAAAAATTAAATGATGCCGTGCATGAAGCTGGAGGAAAAACTTGCATTCAATTATGGCAAGGTGGATTAGCCGTAGCTTCAGATCAAATGGCTCAAATCTTAGTGCCCAATGACTTACCATTAAGTCCACAATATACAGTGCCAGCTATCACAAACGAAAGATTACTCGATATAATAGATAAGTTTGGACAAGCTGCAAAACGTGCAGTAGAAGCTGGATTTGATTGTTTAGAATTCCATTGTGCGCATAACTATTTACCACACTCTATGCTTTCAGGAGGAATCAACCATCGAAGTGATGAGTGGGGTGGCTCTTTTGAAAATCGTAAAAAATTCCCATTGGAATGTATTAAATCGATTCGTGCCAATATGCCAGAAGATATGCCACTATTCATGCGTGTAGATTGTCATGATGACATGTTAGATGGTGGATTAACGGTTGAAGAAGTGATTGAATTCTGTAAAGATGCCAAAGAATTCGGTGTGGATGTATTGAATATTAGTCGTGGAAATATCTTAACGGCAGCTACACTATATGAAGTGGCTCCAGTGGATATTGAAAATGGATTTAACGTAGAAGATGCTGCACGCATTCGTAAAGAAACAGGCATGTTGACAATGCCATGTGGACGTATCAATACGCCTGAATTTGCCGAAAAAATCTTAGAAGATGACAAGGCCGATTTAGTTGTCATGGCACGAGCTCAACTTGCCGACGCTAATTTCTGTAACAAGGCCAAAGCTGGTAAAGTGAATCAAATTCGCTATTGTATCGGATGTAACCAAGGCTGCTACGACTCATTCTGTGCATCCTTATATAATCCAGCTATTAAACACATTACTTGTATGCGAAATCCTGGCTTATTAGAAGAGGAAACATTAGGCTTAAAACCAGGATCTGCTTCTAAAAAAGTTGTCGTCTTAGGTGGTGGAATTGCAGGTATGGAAGCGGCTCTAGATTTAAAAGAAACAGGCAATACACCAATTTTATTTGAAAAGAGTGAAAGTCTTGGTGGACAATTTGTATTGGCCGGAGCTATTTCAGCTAAAAAAGACTTTAAAAATGCGGTAGATAAAATGATTTTGGATGTTCAAGAATCTGGAATTGAGGTGCACTTAAATACCGTTGTTACTAAAGAAATGATTGAAGAAATTAAGCCGGATGCTCTCATTGTTGCGATTGGGTCAAGTCCGTTTGTACTTTCAATTGAAGGTAGTGAAAGAGCTATTGTTGCACATGATGTATTGAGTGAAAAAGTAGAAGTACCAGGTGAAAACGTCGTCATTATTGGTGGTGGTCTTGTTGGTTTTGAAACCGCTGAATTCTTGGCTGCCAGACAAAAGAAAGTCATTATTTTAGAAATGAAAGAAAAAGCTTTACAGGATCTAGGACCATTGCGTCAAATTACAGCGCAGTTTGCGATGGCACAAATGCCAATCACAATTGAAACAAGTGCCACTGTAGAACGAATTGAAGATCATGCAGTTGTTGCCAGTGGCAAAGAATATCCATATGATAGTGTCATTATGGCTGTTGGATCCAAAGCCAACGATACAAGTATGTATACAGATTTAGGTATTCCTACATACATCGTTGGTGATTGTAAAAAAGCAGGTGTTGCTTTAGATGCATTTAAAGATGCGTATCATGCAGTATTAGAAATTAATAAGTAGGTAGCGATATGACAACATTATTTGATGAACTTCAAATTGGTTCGATGACCTTAAAAAATCGTACATTTATGGCGCCGATGTCTTTAGGATATGGAGATCAAACGGGAATTCCTACATTACAAGAACAGGCATATTGGCTTGAAAGAGCTAAAGGAGAAGTAGGATGTATTATTACGGATGCGACAAGTGTGGATCCTAATACACCTTATTTAGGAAATACGCTATGTTTTAGAAGTGAAGAAAGCATTTTGGAATACAAGAAATTTACGGATAAGATCCATGCGTATGGAACAAAAATCATTCCTCAGATTACGCATCCTGGGCCAGAAAGTATCTCCTCATTCTTTGGGGTTACACCAATTTCTAGTAGTGGCTATTTAAATTCTATGTATCAACAAACTCGTGAATTAAAAATAGAAGAAATCCCAAACATTATTTCGATGTATGCGAATACTTCTTATCAGGCAAAACAAGCTGGTTTTGATGGAATTGAACTGCATTGTGCTCATGGATATATGCTTCTAGGCTCTTTCTTAAGTCCTTTAAAAAATAAGCGAACCGATGAATATGGTGGCGATTTAATGCGTCGTGCACGTTTATTATTTGAAGTGGTAGAAGCGATTAAATTAAAATGTGGAGATGATTTTCCGATTGTTTTAAGAATTTCTGGATCGGAGAAGATTCCAGGTGGAAGTACAATTGAAGATACACTTCAATTGATACCAGAACTCGAAAAACGAGGTGTGGATGCCTTTGAAGTTTCGGGTGGATCTCAATATGAGTTGCCAAATAAAATTATGCCTAGTCATGGAGAAGAGTGCGCAACTAATTTGAAAGAAGCCGTAAGAATCAAAGAAATCAGTCATGTACCCGTATTGTTGGTGGGAAAGATTAATGATGCGAAATTAGCTCGTTCTTTAGTGGAAGAAGACAAAGTCGATGGTATTGTGCTAGGTCGTGCTTTACTTGCAGATCCAGATTTTGTCAAGAAGACAAAAGAAGATAAAGATGCACAAATTGCACCTTGTACAGGATGCCTTGCAGGATGTGTTGGACAACAAACAAAGCGTTTATGCGGAACTTGCGTTATCAATCCATTCTGTGGTCATGAAATGGAAATGAAGATAGAACCATCTACATCGAATAAAAAAGTGATGATTGTAGGTGGCGGAATCGGTGGATTAAGCGCTGCAAGAATGTGTTCTTTAAGAGGACTTGATATAGAAGTTTTTGAAAAAAGTGGTGTGTTAGGTGGACAGATCAATCTTGCCAGCAAGATTACCCCGAAAAAAGAAATGCATAAATGGATTGATTATTTAGAAAGTGAATGTCAAAGACTACAAATTCCAGTTCATTTAAATCATGAAGTGAAAGTAAGTGATGTACATGATTTTGATGTGGTACTCGTATGCAACGGTTCTATTCCGAATAGACTCAATGAAAATGCCTGTACAGCACATGATATTTTAGGTGATAAAGTTGATGTACACGGAAATATCCTTGTCGTAGGTGGAGGCATGGTTGGTGTTGAAGCCAGTGAATATATTTGTGAAAAGCACTCGGATGCACATGTTACAATTTTAGAAATGAAAAAGAATATTGATGACGGAGAATCTCCGGCAAACTTAGTTTCTACAATGACTCGTATTCAAAGTTTACCAATCAAGGCACTAACAGAAACAAAACTCATATCTGTAGAAGATGGTGTTAAGGTTGAAAAAGGTGGAGAAATACAAAACTTAGGAAAATTTGACTTTATCGTATATGCGACAGGTTCAAAACCAGATCCAAGTCTATATGAAGCTATTCGGGAAACAGGAAAAGAAACATACTTATTTGGTGATGCATCAAGTGTAGCACAAGCTTTGGAAGCGGTTCGTGATGGTGTAAATATTGCTTTAAAACTATAAGAAAAGAAGTGAAGTCTTAATCGGCTTCACTTTTAAATTGGTCAATATATTTTTGTACAGAATTTGTCATTTCTTTTGAAAAATCTGAATTGTATTTTCTTTTACAGAAAGCAGTTGCCCATTCGTTTAATGTCTTATTTCCAGCTTTATGGTCAAACATGTTTTTTAATTCTTGTTTGTCTTTTCTATGATATTGATCAACACAAACAATATCTTCTAATTTACAACGCTTTGGCTTTTGTCTTTTAAAATGATCCTCTGCAGGATATCCAAGTACTAACATGCATACAGGGACTACATATTCACTTAGATTTAATAATTCTCTATGAAGATCATGCTGTTCTAGAATGTCACCAATGTAACAAGATCCAATCCCAAGACTTTCGGCAGCTACAACTGCATTTTGTGCGGCAATGGTCGCATCCGTTGTGGCCAATAATAAATCGCCTACGCCTGGTTTTCTTGGATTGCAGTTTTCATAGCTAAATAAATCATACCATTTCTGAAAGTCGGCACAGAAAATTAAAACCATTTTAGCCTGATTAATAAAAGATTGATTATCACACGTTTTAGATAGTGTTTCTTGTAGTTTCTTATCTTGTACATCAATAATTGTATACATTTGTTGGTTTCCTGCACTCGGTGCCTGCATGCAAGCTTCTAATATCAATTTTCTTTCTTCTTGTGATATTTCTTTATCTTTAAAAATGCGACAAGACTTGCGGTCAAATAAACTTTGAATAATTGGATTCATCATAAATCCCCTTTCTTTTTGGAAATATTTTACTACAGATATGCTATTATTTAAGTATGAAACTAAGTGAAATTAAGAAAAATGCACATAAAAATGTAAAAACACACTATGCGACCTATTTAGTGTTATGTCTTGCAGCAGTACTTATGGGAAGTGAATTTAGTTCGACTTTATCCCTTTTAAAACAAGATAATGCCAAGAGTGTTTCAGGCCTATTAATGCACTCTTCTTTTGTGAAGTCGATGACAATTTTATTTCCTGAAGACGTCTTTGGTACAACCAATGGTGTATTTGCACATGTGTTAAATGGAATTACTTCAGGATCTTTTGTGAAGACACTATTTTTAGGTTTATCGACCATTGTTCATTCAAAAGATATTGCGGGTATTTGTTTTGTCGTGATGGGTTTATGCATATCTGTGTTCTATAGAGTGTATATTGTGAATGTATTGCCAGTCATTAATCGCAGACTATTTTTGGAAGGAAGAGTTTACGCAAAACTTCCACTTGATCGATTGGTTTATTTAATGCGAATACGAAAACAGATGCATGTTGCGTTTGTGAAGTTAGTGAAGTCTATTATTTTGACAATTATGAACTTTACTGTGATAGGAGGCGTTTACTTTTATTATGTCTATTTTTTAGTGGATTATATTTTGGCTGAAAATCCAACAATATCTTTAAAAGATGCACTTTCTTTATCTCGAAATATGATGAAGGGACATAAGTTTGAATGTTTTAAATGGCAATTTTCAATGGCTGGATGGTACATTTTGGATGTTTGTACATTTGGGATTAGTGCTATATTCTATTCGAATATGTATCGTATGGCTGTGATGAGTGAATTTTATACATTAAGAAGAAAAGAATTTCAAAGTGCTATCTTAAATGATACGTATTTATTTGAAAAACCAAGTAGTGCTTTGATGCGTAATACGTATTCGGATGTAATTGCGGCATTGAATGCGAAAAATCCAATAGAAAATGCGTATACGGGCGTAAAAAAATTCTTGTGTGATAATTTTGGAATCATCTTTCATTTGAGTTCAAGAGAAAAACAATATGAAAGATATACCTATAATAAAATGGAAGCTGAAACTATGATTACCGAAGTGTATTTATTATGTTATCCAGTAAGGCTATCTCCAATTGAAGAGGAATATAAAAAGTCAAATCTTCGTGTTTTACATCCAAATCGAAATTATACAGTAACATCTATTTTAGTCTGTTTCTTCTTTATGTGTTTTGTTGGATGGATTTGGGAAGTGAGTTTATCTATGATTAGCTATGGATGTTTTGTGAATCGCGGAGTTTTACATGGTCCGTGGATTCCTATTTATGGTTTTGGCTGTGTTTTGATTCTGCTTTTATTAAAACGATTCAGAATGCGTCCCAAAGTTGAATTTAGTATGGCCGTACTTCTTTGTGGATGTATTGAATACTTTACTGGTTTCTTTTTAGAGCTTACGCATAATGGTCAAAAATGGTGGGATTATACAGGCTACTTCTTAAATCTTCATGGAAGAATTTGTGCGGAAGGCTTATTGGTGTTTGGCATTGGTGGTATGGCTTTTGTCTATGTGATTGCACCATTAATTGATAACTGGGTTAAAGAACACTTAAATAAAAAATTATCTGCTGCATGTTTGG
>OHVT01000620.1_pt1 | contig 15597 bp, 10 predicted proteins | sample 1579441 | NCBI WGS metagenome assembly OHVT01 (sample SAMEA3882542, study PRJEB24775) | human gut metagenome | biome: human-associated habitat; feature: intestine environment; material: feces | place: Netherlands | collected 2009/2010
TGAGTAGCGGATACACAGCAGCAGATGCTGTAATCATCGCCCCATACCGGACGCATAACATCGTCATTTTCGTACTGGATAGAACTTGTTGTTACAGAAATCTTAGCTGCATAATCTTTGAAGCTTTCCGGCAGTCTGGAAGAATACAGTACAGTCAGATTCGGTTCCGGAGACGGTCCCATGTTTTCCAGAGTATGCAGGAAACGGTAGTCGTTCTTTGTTACCATGGAACGTCCGTCCTGTCCCATACCACCAACTTCCAGAGTAGCCCATACCGGGTCACCGGAGAACAGTTCTGTATAGGAAGTAATTCTTGCGAATTTTACCATTCTGAATTTCATAACCATATGGTCAATCAGTTCCTGTGCTTCTTTCTCTGTCAGAACGCCTGCTTTCAGGTCTCTCTCGATATAGATATCCAGGAATGTGGATACACGACCAACACTCATTGCTGCTCCGTTCTGAGTCTTGATTGCTGCCAAATATCCGAAGTACAGCCACTGTGCTGCTTCTTTTGCGTTTTTCGCCGGTACGGAAATATCGAAGCCGTAAGATGCAGCCATTTCTTTCATTTCGTTCAGAGCTTTCATCTGATCTGCAAGTTCTTCACGAAGACGGAAATCAGTTCCTTTCATTCCATGTCTTTCGTAACGTTTCATATCGTAGTGTTTTTTCTCCAGCAGGAAATCGATACCGTACAGAGCTACACGACGGTAATCGCCTACGATACGTCCACGACCGTAAGTATCCGGCAGACCGGTAATGATTTTATTGTGACGGGCAACTTTCATCTCGTCAGTATAGATATCGAATACACCCTGGTTATGTGTTTTATGATATTTTGTGAAGATTTCATGCAGTTTCTCACTCGGTGTATATCCGTGTGTTGTGCAGGCTTTCTCAGCCATCTTGATTCCACCGTAAGGCATGAATGCTCTCTTCAGCGGTTTGTCTGTCTGCAGACCAACGACTGCTTCCAGATCTTTCATGCTTTCATCGATATATCCCGGGCCATATGCTGTGATACCGGAAACTACTTCTGTTTCCATATCCAGAACGCCGCCTTTTGCACGTTCTTCTTTCTGCAGCTCCTGCAGTTTTCCCCACAGTTTATCTGTTGCCTCTGTAGGTCCCTCCAGGAAAGTTTCATCTCCGTCATATGGTGTGTAGTTGCACTGAATGAAGTCACGTACATCTACGGAATTAACCCAGTTTTTACCCTGGAAGCCTTCCCACTGTTCAAACTTAGCCATTGCATATCCTCCTGTGTTTGTGTGTATTTACATTGTTATCTTTTTGTCAGGTGTAGTATAACATCACTTTTTTCAAAAAACAAATAGAAAATAATCCCAAATCCATGAAATATAGGCATGTATGCAATTTTGTACAATTTTTGGCAGATATTGTATTTATTCAGGAACAATTTCCATATCTTGTGTTTTTTATCCTTTTTTTCTGTTTTTCTTCTCTGTTTCATAAGATTTCAGTGCCTTCATGGCGATTCCGGACATCGGATAAAGCATAATAATATTAAACACGGTCATCAGACCCACGCCGACGTCTCCAAGATCCCACACCACCGTGTATGCTGCCAGTCCGCCGATAAACATCATCACCAATGCAAGTACTTTATAGAGATTCTGCGGCAGCATTCCATCTCCAAACAGATATGATATATTTGATCTTGCATAATATAAAATACCGAGAAAAGTGGAGAAACTGAACAGCCAGAGTGTCGCTGCAATGAAAATCACACCAAACTGTCCCAGATGGTAGCCCATTGCTGCCTGTAAAAGTTCCATTCCTACCGCCCCTTCGGTCAGGCTTTCCGGCGTCAGAAGCATGATCATCGCCGTACAGCTGCAGATCACGATCGTATCAATAAAAACTCCCAGTGCCTGGGTCAACCCAAGTTTTACCGGTTGATCGCTTTCTGCTGCCGCTGCCGCACAGGGGGCTGAGCCGGAACCGGCTTCGTTGGAAAACAAACCACGTTTCACACCATTCATCACCACCGTACCAAGTCCTCCTGCCACTGCCTGACGAATACCAAACGCTTCCTCAAAGATTCTGGAAAACACTCCCGGAAGGGCAGAAAAATTCATACAGATCAAAATCACAGTAATCAGAAAATAACATCCTGCCATAACCGGTACCAGCACATCAAGCACTTTTACCGTTGCAGTTTTTCGAAAAATGATCACTGCCGCAAGTGCTACCAGAACCACTGTGGTATAGATTGGCGGAATGTGAAAGGCATTGTGGAATGCAGAAGTCACGGAATTGCTGATAACCTGACTGATTCCACACCAGCAGATCAGTCCTGAGATTGCAAAGAGAACGGATATTCCCACATAACGTTTCTTTTTTCCTCCCCGCTTTTCCTGTATAAATCTGTGCATGTAATAGGCCGGTCCACCACGGTAGCCACCATATACCGGGTCTTTTTCTTTATAGATCTGTGCAAGAGTTGCTTCCACAAAGGCCGTGGACGAGCCGATGAGTGCCGTCACCCACATCCAGAAAACCGCACCCGCTCCTCCGGCGGAAATTGCCGCAACCACACCGACTAGGTTTCCCATACCGACACGTGTAGCGGTAGAGACGATCAGTGTCTGTAATGCCGACAATGTACTGTTATGGCTCTCCCCTTCCGCCTTTCCCTTTTTTTCAAACAATGTATGCAGCATGTCCGGAAACAGACGGATGGGAAGAAATCTCGTCCGGATCGTAAACCAGATTCCTGCCGGAATCAGTATCAGTACGAGCAGGGAAAGCCGAAAAGAACTTCCTCCCGGAAGCGGAAGCACGATCCAGTCACCCCATAAAAACTGATATACTTTTTCAATTATCGCTATCATATGACTTATCCTTTTCTTTTTTTATTCTCCTGCTGAGAGGATTGGACGAATTACCTTGGAAGATTCCTGTGTTTTTCTGTTTTTCTGCGGATACTTCCGGTAATTGTGGTATTTTCTGTATTTGCGATGTTCCGGTTTTCTGATTTCTGCACCGTTATTCTCCTGACGGACTGCAACTTCTTTTACCTGCTGTTCCTGTTTCTCTTCTGTCAGCACCTTTTCTGCCACCGGAATCTCTGTGTTTTCCACATCCGGTTTCTGCTGCGCCGGATTCTGTGATTCTGTTTCCTGTTTTCTTGTGTGTACCTGCAGTCTTGTTGTCTGCCCCGGATGTGCATTTCCCTTCTTCTGCTGTTTTTTTCCATGGAATTTCTTCTGCTGAGAAGGTTTCTCTTTCTCTTCACCGGATTCCTTTTCCGCTTTTTCCATTTTTTCCGGGTTTCCTGGTTTTTCTTTCTTTTCTTTTTTTTCTGTTTTTGAAGGTTTTTCTTCTTCCAGATCTTCCTTTGCTGCTGCAATATCTGACGCAGTCTTCACATTTTCTCCACGTTCTGCCCAGTAACCTGTCAGGATCGCAAGACCTTTATCCTCAGACACAATATAATATGTCTCGTTTTTACCTTCATTTTCACTGATCAGATATCCCAGATATGTGGACAATTGAAAATCCAGTGCATTTTTCACACCGACTTCAACTTTTTGTAATACGATCTTTCCTTTTGTCTGATTCAGTTTTTCGTGAAGACCGAAGGTAAGTGTGGATGCGTTTTCACTGTAGAAAATACACACACAATCCTTCTTGCCAAGCTGATCCACCCCGTACATTCCGTCAGCCTTTACATTTTCATAATCTACGAGATAATATGCCATAATTTTTTCTCCATTTCTTCCATGTTTGTGAAGTACTATTCTTTCAACCGCACATTATTTTATTCTACCCTTTCCCGGCATTACTGTCAAACGCTCTGTGCATTTCTCTGCTACTTTTTTCTCTTACAGCTTTCCCAATGATCCATTGGTAAATGCCTGTATTATTATACACACCAAATGTTTATCCAGATGTACGTACTTTAGAGCGTGTCTGAAAAATCATTCCCACAATCTGCACGCACAAAAAAGACGAATCTACTGAAAATGTATGATTCGTCTTTTTCCTTTTTCATATTGGCTGTCGATTGTTTCCATCCATCAGAACTTTCCGGATGTTCCTCCGTGGCTTCTTCCGGAAGAGCTTGTGTGTGTGGAGCTTCCGCCGGATGAACTTCCGCTGGAGCTGGATACCACTCTGGATGTCACATTGGATGCAACCAGCACATCCGAATTCTGATACAGGCGCATACTTCCTGCCACCTGGTAATCCGCTGCTGATTCTTTTTTCCGTACACTTTTCAGTTTTGCACTCTTCGATCTTCCTATCAGTAAAGAAATCAGGAAACCAATTGCAAGGGAGATGGGGATATATACGGGATGGACTGTCCCTTTTGGCATATTATCCCCATCATATGGTTCTCCCGTATGGGCCTGGGTAAGGAACTTATCACAGCAGTCTGCAAAGTCGTTGAAGGCATCTCCATACCTTCCGCCACTTAAGGCAGGTTTGAAATCATTTACCACATATTGCAGACCTGCATCGGTAAATGCTGTGATACCAAAACCATAGGTAGTGATAGCATAGTCTCTGTCTTCCATACTGATCAGCAACAGGATACCGTCATCGTCTTTTCCGTATCCGTAGCCGTTATAATCATAGAAATCGTCTGCATAATCCTGTGAAATCTTTCCTTCCAGGGAATCCACGGTGACTACTGCCACTTCACATTCCTGTCTTTCACTGATTTCCTCCAGTTTATCCAGCAGAGCATCTGCTTCTTCCTCAGTCAGCAGACCTGCATCATCTACAAGCAGCGGAAGCTGTCTTTCTTGCGGAATCGCGCTGCCGGCTTCCTGAGTGTTCGAACCGGAAGCTTCTGTAGTTTCCGAAGTATCGGCACCTGCCGTCTGGTCATCGCCCTGGCTGTCTGTAGCAGCCGGTTCTGCCACTCCCTGAGAATCCACGCTGCAGATAGCAGCTGCCGCATCCAGATAAGCATCTACACAATCCACATAATAATCCTGAATGGCAAATTCGTTCCAGAGTTCATTTTCCTGTTCCTCCGTCAGTGGAGCTGACTCCATTCCTGAGCTGTAGATAAACCATTCCTGATCATCGATACTGTAGATCAGCATAAAGCCCGGATCATCGGCAAACAGTCCCTTGTACACCTGCTCAGATACCGCCGGAGTTCCCATTCCCTCCGTGGTGTTAGTGATCATACAGGTAATGCGAAGTCCCGCTTCTTCCGATATTGTTTCTGCTTTTTCGTTCAGCGTCGAAATATATTCCCCCAGCACATCGCTCTGATCGATGATATAGGTATTACTGTCTGCATATACAGGTATGCCGAAGAGCAATCCGAATAAAATGGAGAGTATCGTAATTTTTAATTTGTGCTTCATATTCTCACCCTCCTTCTTACATCAGTGCAATGATCCAAAGTAACAAATAGATCACAAGTCCGATGATACCGCCGCGAACCGATACGCCGATCCAGAACTTCTTTTTGTCCATCGGCAGGTTGCCTACCAGTTTTCCGCTCTGTCCGTTCATAGCGAACGTAAATTTTTCACCATTCCAGGTGGTGTTCAGGATCCATACCGGATACAGTACATACCAGTATCTGGCATTGCATACATTTACATTACTGCTGGCTACCGTCACACGGTCCATATGAGGCAGGGTCTTTCGAAATGCATCTTCTGTAGCTTTTTTCACTCGCTCCCTGGCACGTTCCATACGTTCTTCCATGTCCATATCGTATCGATCTGCCATATATCCCGCAAGGTAAGCCGCCTGGAAAGGAACCGCCTCACGGAATTCAAAAGGCTCTATGGATTCCATCAAAGTATCATCCATTTTCCTGGATCCGTCTGCCGGAACGCGGGCAAAACTCAGATTTCCTCCACGCTGCATGGAATACATTTCGGTTTTTGTGTACTCTGTGTCTCCATTTCTCCACTTGGTGATACGCTCACCGTTATATGCGACACTTCCTTCCGCATCTACATCAAAGATCCAGAAAGGAACATAGACACCTTTCATCTCATCCACATGATTTTCTTTTTTAAATACCTTTGGAAGGTATTTTTTCCCTTTCAGATGGTTGAAATAAGCAGCCTTTGCCGCTTTTTTATCTTTCTTAAACGGAATGATATAATCCGGTTTCAGATCTCCGGCAAACTGTCCTTTCATGACAACCCTGTTTCCACAGAACGGACAGCTTGTTGCGCCGGTATTGGCATCTGCAACGATTTCTCCTCCACAGGATTGACAGGCATAGACCCGAATTCCGTCTGCCTCGCCTTCCATCCATTGATTGTTGCCCATATCAGACCAGTTTTCATTGTTTTCTCCGGCATCGCCACCCTGATTGCCACCGACATTTTCTTCGGCTTTCTCCTGCATCTGCTGATACTGGGCTACTTCCATTTCCGTATCACAGTAGGGACATTTCATTTTCTGAGTCGTACTGTCAAACTCCATGGCTCCGCCACAAGAAGGGCATTTGTACTCCATCATATCTGCCATAGCTCACCCTCTCCCTCCTTTTTATGCTCTGTCCCCGAAAAAGTTTTCCGGGGACAGTAGCTCAGATATTTTTGTATAATGTCGACCGCATATTATGCGGACAGACACACCGGCTTAGATTACTGATTTGGTTTTGGCTGTCCACAGAATTCGCAGAATCTTCCTGTGTTGGATGCGCCACAGCTGCATACCCAGGCACCACCGGCTGCTGCAGGATTTCCCTGTACAGGCTGGCTGTAATCCTGATTTGGAACACCTGCTCGCGGATCATAGTTGCCCTGATTCATCATTCCTGGCTGCTGGCCGTACATTCCCTGGTTCATCATGCCCGGCTGCTGGCCATACATGCCCTGATTCATCATGCCCGGCTGCTGGCCGTACGCGCCCTGATTCATCATGCCCGGCTGCTGGCCGTATGCGCCCTGATTCATCATGCCCGGCTGCTGGCCGTATGCTCCCTGGTTCATCATTCCTGCCTGCTGTCCATACATACCGGCATTCATATTGCCCTGTTGCCCATATGCGCCCTGATTCATCATACCGGGCTGCTGATTGCCGTGCATTGGGGTATTTCCCATCATTCCCGGCTGCTGACCGTACATTCCGGTGTTCATGTTGCCTGCCATATTGCCGCCGGAGAGTGCTGCGATGATCTGATTACCGATCTGCTCTACTGCCATGATTTTTCCACGGTCATTTGCATCGATAGCAAAATTATGTAACTGGAAATCCATATCGTCAAACCAGGGGCTGTTGATACCGATCATCATTTTATATTTGTAAGAATATTTGTATCTTGGAGGCACATAATCTCTCATCTCGCCATTCTGATCCCGATACTGTTCTTCTGTACGATCCTGTTCTACATCCATGCGACAGCTTGTAACCTGAGAAAGATTCAGAATATCCGGATTGGTCTCTACATCCATCTTGGTGCCAATCGCAAATTTCTGATGGTTATCATCAATAAATACATGGTAATTATTGTCTGCTTTCAGATCTCTGGTCACACGGAAATTACGAACTGCCTCTTTGTTCTGTTCTCTGTATGCCAGCTGTTTCTTAATATCTTCTACTGTACTGTGGCGACGCTCCTCAAACCAGGGAGACAGTTTTTTTGCACAATCCTTACACAGATTGCCGTCATCCAGTTTTCTGTTTCCTAACAGACCAATCTTCTCACCACAGATATCACATACTTTTTTATCAAATAAACCCATACCTCTTCCTCCCTTCCTGATTACTGAATATCAGATTCGTTAAAAGGATCTCCGCATTCTGGACAAAAACGCGGTGGATTTTTCGGATCTTCCGGGGTCCATCCACATTTATCACAGCGATATAACGGTGCATCCGCCGGTTTTTTTGCTCCACAGTTCATACAGAATTTGCCCTGATTGACAGTTCCGCAAGAACAGGTCCATCCTTTCGGTTCTGCTGGTTTTTCTTCTGCCGGCTTCGGTGCTCCGCATTCCGGACAGAATTTTCCTGTGGCAATATTGCCACAGGCACATTTCCATCCTTCTACAGGTTTTGGTTCCGGTTTCTTGGAACCACATTCCGGACAGAACTTTCCGCTTACTACATTTCCACAGCTGCAGGTCCAGGTGTCTGCTGCAGGTGTTGTTGCCGGTGCAGAAGCAGCTGCTGCCTGCTGCTGCGCTGCTTCTGCACGGAGTCTTTCTTCTACCTGTCTGCGGATCTCTTCTTCCTGGGCTTTTTTCTGTGCTTCTTCCTGACGTCTGGCTTCTTCCTGCTGCTGACCCATAGCGAACAGATTCTGCGGATTCATACCGCCGCCTCCTGCGTTCATGGCCATGCCCATTCCCATAAACCCTGTCATTGCACCTGCTTCATTGGATGCTGCTGCTTTCATGGCGTCTGCCTGTGCTCCAACCATAGTAGCTGCTGCCATGGTAGGATCTCTCATGATCGCGGTACGCTGTGCCTGTTTGATCATCTCCGCATCTTCTTCCGGTAAAGTTACGGAACCCAGAGCGATACTTACTACCTGCAGACCACGAAGCTGTCCCCACTTGGCGGACAGAGATTCATTCATGGCATTTTCCAGTTCTGTATTATGAGTGACGATCTGATTCGGACGTAATTCCAGATCAGATAATTTTCCAAATGCCGGCTGAAGTGCACTGATAAATTCTGTTTTCAGCTGACTTTCCAGTTCTTCTCTTCGATATTCGTCTTCTACGTTTCCACATACGTTGCTGTAGAACAGAAGCGGATCCGCGATACGGTAAGAATATACACCGGAGCAACGTACTGCCACGTCCACATCCAGTCCGATCTTGGAATCTACTACACGGAACGGAATCGGATTCGGTGTTCCGAACTTGTTATCGATCAGCTCTTTTGTATTGAAATAATATACTCTCTGATCTTTTCCGGTATCTCCGCCATAGGTGAATCGTTTTCCGATGGTTGCGAAGGTTGCTTCGATACTTGATCCAAGACTGCCGGTAAAAATAGATGGCTCTGTGGAAGAATCAAAGGTAAACTGACCCGGTTCTGCACAAACTTCAACAATTTTACCCTGTTCTACGATAATCATACACTGACCGTCTGCAACAGCGATTCCACTTCCGTTTGTAATAATGTTATCGCTGCCTTTTGTGTTGGAGGATCTTCCTGAAACACGTTTCTGTCCCTTTTTAACCATTACATCTTTATCCATGGAGTCGCAGTAGAAAAACTCCTTCCACTGATCTGCCATTACGCCGCCTGCTGCGCCCATAGCTGCTTTTATAAGTCCCATACGATTTTCTCCCTTCTTTATACATAGTTTTTCGTAACTGTTCAGTACCTTCACAGTCACGAGCCAAAATGCATGTAAAATCACCTTCGGTGACGCATTTTGGCTTGTATATCTCGGGATCTTGGCATAGTCATACCAAAACACCTTGCGCAACAGTGGTTACTGACAATTACATCTTTTCCTTTTTTTGTAATATTATTATTACAGATATCTTATTGTCAGTCACTAACACTTGTGATAGCAAATGAAATACTTCTTGATATTTTATAATGTCTGCCAATCTTTCAATGTGCTTACGACCAGCTTACTTTCCAGCACTGCGGCCAGTAATTCTTCCTTACAGGAATAGCCGGCTTTTGCTATCATATCCTGAAAATTCCATCGAACTCCTGCTGCCGAACAGTTCATCTGTTTCCCAATCTCCGAATAGGAATAGCCTTTGATATACAGTCTCAGCATCTCCAGCTGCCGGGGGCTGATCTCATCGCTTTTCATCCACTTCAGTTCCACGGCCGGTGCCTTGTCCGGAAAGACGTGTTCTCCCTCCAAAGTCCGATCGATCACCTCCATAATTTCTTCCTGTCCGTGATCCTTATACCACAGACTGTCTGCGCCCTTCTCTTTTGCCCGTGTAAGGATCTCCGGATCCACCAGAGATGTGATCACGATGATCTTCACTGCCGGATGTTGTTTTTTGATAGTTTCTGCAGCCAGCAATCCGTCATGGTTCTGGAAGGTCTGGACGTCCATCAGGACAAGATCCACCACCGTATGATTACAGTAAGAAACAGCCTTTTCTCCGTCGTTCAGAACGTCCACCAACAAGAATCTTTCATCCCCCTGCACCATGCTGGCGAAATACTTCTGCATAATCTTCTGGTCTTCCACAAGTAACACTCGTATTTTCATTTTTCATCACTTCCCTTTTTATTCTTCTGTTAACTGTTCAGTATCTTCACAGTTACTTCCTCTGAACTTTTGATCTCTCTGTCTTTTTCATGAGACAGTAACAGAATCAGTTCAAACTCAGGCGAAAAGATCACCTGCATCTTTCCTCCTTCCCGCTCCACTGTTTTTCTAAGAGATGTCAGTCCTCCGCCCTCCTGGGATCCTTCTGCGGGTTTCTTTCCATTGTTGGTGATCTGTACCTTACAAAGCACTTTATTGTTTGTGATCTTTACAAACACCCTGGTTCCACCGGCGTGCCTTGCACAGTTTGTCATACATTCCATAATCGCCTGGTCGATCAATAACTTCTGATATTCTTCCTCCGGCATGCTTCCGGTGACAAATACAGTGATTCCAAGCTTTTCTGCCTTTTCTGTGATGGACTCTTTATTCTCGTCCTGTACTTCCTCCATATTTCCCAGCAAAATCTGTGCCGTCTGCCTTATGGTCATTAACTGCCCTTTCATTTTCTCCGGTTCTGCTTCCTCTTCCAGAAGCTGTCGGACTGCCAGGAGGCTGCGCCCGAAGCTGTCATGGATACGGATCTTCATAGCCAGAGTTTCTTCTTCCCGGATCTGTTCATCGATACATTCGTACATTTTTCTTATTTTTTTATTCAGCCGGATAAGTTCTTCATTGCTTTTCTGGATCTTCTCACTGTTAAAATAAAGATTGGTCACATCCAATGCCAACACCTGTATATAACCCTGCAGACTGGGATCCTCCAGTTTTTCCTGGCGAAAATCCCATACGGTACCATTCGGAAAATAATACAGATTTTTCTTTTTCCCTACTTTTGAGATTCCGTTGGAATATTGTTTTGCCTCCAGTGCTTCTTTTAAAAGCAGATAGCTTTGCAGATTCTCTCCGGTAAGCATATAGCCTAACTGGTACATTTTCTCATTACATAATACGATCTGTCCGATGCCATCACAAAAACAGATTCCGCACTTCAGATGATCCAGGGTCTGTTTGATGGAGTATACAGACAATTCTTTTTTGTATTTTTCATCTTCGCGCCGGATACGACAAATCAGATAACCGGTATCTGCAAAAATGAGGAAAAAAAGGATTCCTGCAGGCCAACGGGCTGCAATATGTAGAAGTTTGTTTTTCCCTTCCCAAATGGCCAGATAATCACTCAGCAGATCCGTAAGAATTCCATAGGTGACACTCAGCAAAAGAAAATTGACAGCCATAACCTCTACTTTCCGCTTTCTGGAATGCTGAACACACAACAGCCTAATCTCCACCAGGATCAGAAGAAAAAACGCAACCAGAATCATTTCCTGGACAAACATACCGGATGTTTCAAAGGATTTCATCGTTGCCTCCTTTCTCTGACAGTTGCAAAGCCAGAAACCATTCTTTTTCTTCTTCCTGTTCCATATGTAACAAAGGATATTTTTCTTGCAGACTCTCCGTCTGACAATCACCCTCCAGGTTCACCGAGATTCGAAGGACACCATTCAGTTCTGTCAGCCGATAGAAAAAAGAGCCGCCCTGTTTCAGAAGCAGTTCTACGATCTGCTCAAAGAAATCATAAGCTCTCAAGACAAGTTGTGCCGGTAAAGTTTCTTTGCCGGTTTCTATATAATACTGTCCTTGAATCTCACAAAAGACCAGGTTACTGCAGGATTCCCGCAGGCTCTGGATCAGTTCTTCTTCCTTTAATTCCTTACCTTCCAGTGCGGAAAGTGTCAGATTCTTCCTTCTTTTCAGATAAGACCCTACGATCAGGATTTTCCCCAGAAGTCTGTGATATTCCCTGTGATCTGTACACTGTTCCAGCTGATCCACATATCCGGCGATCTGCTGAAATTGTTCCGCCGTCTGCTTTTGCATCAGATCGTAAAGCCGGTTCTTTTCTTCTGCCTGTTTTCTCTCTTTTTCTTTTTGATATTCCAGTTTCAAAAGCTGGTTTCGATCCCTCAGTTCTTCGCGAAGCTCATAGAGACTTTCATAAGCAGCTCGATGCTGACGGATATCTTCGATCCAGAAAGCATACCCTCCATTGATAGGGATACTGTTCAGACGGATCCCTTCTTTTTCATATCCCGGATTCTCCAGTGCTTCTTTCATCTCTTCTTTATCCAGCTCGATTCCGTCACCGGTTGTATAACGGATGTTCAGATTCCGGTCACTGATCTGTGCATTGATTCCTCTGGAAGCCTGAAACAATTCTCCGTATCGGTTATTTACCAGAATCAGACCACACTGGATGCAGCTTTCAAAAAGAGCGGCGATCAAAAGGCAACAGGCCGCCGCCATATCTCCTGCAATGATCTTCAGATGTGGGATACGGAAAATATTGGCAATGCACCAGATAAAAAACAGTCCTAATGGCACAAAGGGAAGCCATATTTTCTTTTTCCCGGGGTTTCTGCATTTTGCGATTAATATGCCCAGCATAGTAAGAAAACCGATAGCGATCCATGCCACACAAAGCACAAATCCCGGACCATAAAAATACTCATCATCTGTCCATGGCTTTTCTGCCGGAAAGCGGAATACCAGCTGATGAAGATCGTTGGTCATAACAAGCAGGATCACGCCCACTGTGATCACCAGGAAAATACCGGTCCATTGTCTCCTTTTTTGATTTTCACTTTCTCTCATCTTCAATGCCGCAATCACACTCAGAGATGGAATAGCCAGTAGCGGGACATAATATCCATACCAACTGTAACGCCGCAATACCGGTTCATAAAATACATTGTATTTCAAAGTACGGATAACAAACCAGAAAACCATAAGAGATGCAATACCACACAGGCATCTTCGTGCTGTCCTGTTGACGATCCTTCGCTGAAGGGAAATTCCCCAGACACAATATAAAGTGATATACAAGTATGCCCTCGTCAGTTGAAAAAAAGCTACCCAGCCTGATTCTCTGTTCGTTGGAAGATGACGGCATATTATGGCAGTGATTACACACCCCCCGGCAAGGAGCAGATTCCGGATTTTTTTGATTTTTTCTGTTTTTTCGTTCATCTGATTTGTAGAATTCCTCTCCTGATAATGCTAAGGACTTTTGCCCTTGCTTAATGACTGCATAGTAACTGCTCTACGTCACACAGTTACTTTAAGTATATACATTATACCGTATCTTCTCTTTATATCTCAAGTCATAACAGGCACCCGAAAACGGGTTTTCTGTGACCTTCGCTCACCAAAAACACTTCGCGGGATATTATCCGTGAACAGCAATCAAAATTGGTCCACCGGATCAATTATTGATATGCAATGCAACAAAAAGATCCCGGTGAAAATAGATTTCATCAGGATCTTTCTTCGTTTTCTTCTCTTACATTCTCTTTTTTGCGGCCCGGATCAGTTCCTCCAGCCCTTTGTTACATTCTCCGATGGGAACATCGGCGCAGATCACCTTTTTACAGTTTTCCATAACCTGTATTGCTTCCCGGAGATGCTCCTGAGTAATCTGGCAAAAAGGTTCCTCTGTGATCACCCTGGCGGCTAGCAGGCGGGCTAACTGATAATCCACATCGTTGGTGTACAGGATGCCTGTTGCAAAGGGGATATTATCCTTTTGCAGTTTTCTGTAGATGGGTATTCCCCTTCCGCATCCGGCGATCACGAAGACCTCCGGCTCTCCATCAACCTTTGGAAGCTCAATGCTGCCAAATCTGGGATCATAGAATCCGTTTTCAATTCCATATAATTCCCGGATGGTCTGTTCTTCAAAGATCTGTTCCGGAGTTCCGTAATAGCAGACATGATCTCCTTTTACACAAAGGATCTGATCTGCAATCTTCTGGGCCAGATCGATCTCATGAAGAGACATGATCACGGTTATACCCTTTTCTTTTGCCATAGAGCGGAGAATGGATAACAGTTCCAGCTTATGACGGATATCCAGAAAAGAGGTAGGCTCATCCAGCACGATGATCTCCGGTTCCTGGCAGATAGCTCTTGCCAAAAGGACTCTCTGACGCTGTCCGTCACTGATGGCATTAAAATCCCGGCTTCCCAGTTCTTCCGCATGGACGATCCGCATGGCCTCATCCACTTTATCCTCGTCTTCTCGGCTTAAGATACCCAGGCGACCTGTATAAGGATAGCGACCGGTTGCCACAATATCATGACAGGTCATCAGTTCCGGCCGCATGCGCTCTGTCAGAACTACTGCCATTCTGGTGGAAAGTTCCTTGTAAGAAAGCTTGTGCAGATCATTCTCCTCATACAGAACCTTACCGCCAAGTATCTTCAGCTGTCTGGTGATACTCTTTAAAATTGTTGATTTTCCGGATCCGTTCGGTCCGATCAGTGTGACAATCTCTCCTTTATGGATACCTACCTGAATCTGATCAATCAGAGGCTTTCCGTTGTATCCCACCGTCAGCTGATCCAGATGAAAATAATATTCTCCCATGTCAGTTTCCTTTCTTCCGGTGCAACATCATGAAAATAACCACCGGCGCACCAAATATCGAAGTCACGGTACTGATATTCAGTTCCAGCGGTGCAAATGCCATACGCGCGATCAGATCACACATCATGCAGAAGACACCGCCACCCAAAAATGTGGCCGGAATGACGATCAGTGGCCGGGAAGTTCCAAGACTTCTCTTTACCAGATAGGGAACAGCAATTCCCACGAAAGAAATCGGCCCGGCAAATGCAGTCACACATGCAGAAAGCACACTGGAAGTCAGTATCAACATAATCCTGAAAAAGCGAATATTCACACCCATACTCTGGGCATAGGCTTCTCCCAGCTGGTAAGCTCCGATCGGCTTGGACATGAAAAATGTAATAAGGATCGTCACTCCGATGACAACTGCCGCCACCTTCACATTGCTCCAGTTCATACCGGAAAAGCTTCCCTGGCTCCATCCGTGCAGGTTGACAATGTCTGAGTCCTCTGCAAAAGTCACCACAAAATCCGTGACCGCTGAACAGATATAACCGATCATGATACCTGCTACTAAAAGTGTTGCCATATGATTGATCCGTCTGGACACCAAAAGGATAAAGCCTGTGGCGATCAGGGAACCGATAAAGGCTGCTATGATCAGCGTATAAGAAGATACCACCTGAAACCGTCCCAGAAAATAAATCATCGCCAGAGCTACCACCATTTTGGCTCCGGAGGAAATACCGAGTACAAAGGGACCTGCAATAGGATTTTCAAAGAAGGTCTGTAATAAAAATCCGGAAAGAGAAAGTGCTCCCCCAAGGATGGCCGCCATCAGAATTCTTGGCAGACGGATCTTCCAGATAATGTTATATTCCATCTTATTTCCTTCCCGAAGAAAAATAATCTTTAAAATCTTTGGGATAGAGATATCCACATTTCCGGTATTGATATTCAAAACAGTGATCACGCAGAATGCCGCCAGCAGTACGAGAAATACCGATGTATACCGGCT
>OHVT01000625.1_pt1 | contig 15549 bp, 12 predicted proteins | sample 1579441 | NCBI WGS metagenome assembly OHVT01 (sample SAMEA3882542, study PRJEB24775) | human gut metagenome | biome: human-associated habitat; feature: intestine environment; material: feces | place: Netherlands | collected 2009/2010
TGACGATCCGCAACCTCTCGGTACTCTCCCGACAGGCCGACACAGCCGTTATGACTGCCCTCGTTCGGGCCGGCGCATCCGTCATCGACGAGGGCGATACGATCACCGTCGCACACCGTCCGCTGCAAGCCTTCTCATTCGACGCGACCCAATGTCCGGGGCTTTTCCCGGCCCTGGCCGCCCTGGCCGCTTCAGCCGAGGGGACGAGCGTCATCAAAGGAACCTCCCGGCTGGAGAACAAGGAGGGCAACCGCGCCGAGTCGATCCGCGAGGAGTACGCCAAACTCGGCATCGAGGTCGATCTCGACGAAGAGGATACGATGAAAATCCGGGGCGGACGAATCCGGGGCGGACACGTGCACAGCCACGACGACCATCGCATCGCCATGTCGCTCGCGGTAGCGGCTCTGAACGCCGACACCCCCGTCGTTATCGAAAATCCCGCATGCGTGGCCAAGAGCTTTCCCGACTTCTTCGAACGGCTCGAATCCCTGCGTACTGCGGAATAAACGGACCGACTATGCCGACACGCCGGGAAATCATCGCACGGATCGAAACGCCGCTCACCGCCCTCTACGGCGAGCGCGAAGCGCGGCAAATCGCCCGGATCATTGTAATGGAACTCGGCGGGCTCTGCCTGACCGACCTGGTCGCCGAGCCGGACAAAGAGCTCGGAATCAATGAGCTTGACCGGATCATCGGCGAACTGGCCGCCGGCCGTCCCCTGCAATACGTGCTGGGACACACCGAATTTTACGGGCTCGACTTTCAGGTGCGGGAAGGGGTGCTGATCCCCCGTCCCGAAACCGAAGAGCTGGTCCGCTGGATCGCCGAATCCCCCGCTCCGGACAATCCCGCCGTACTCGACGTCGGCACCGGCAGCGGCTGCATCGCCGTCACACTGGCCCGGCTGATTCCGGGCGCCCGTGTCACAGCTGTCGATATTTCCGAAAAAGCCCTCTCCATCGCCCGCGAAAATGCCCGGAGGCTCGACGCAGAAGTGGATTTCCGACAAGGCGACGCCCTCGGGGAGCTATTCCCCGGACAACGGGAACAGTTCGACCTGATCGTTTCCAATCCCCCCTATATCCCCCGCAGAGAAAAAGCCTCGATGCGCGTGAATGTCACGGGTTACGAACCGGCGGAGGCGCTCTTCGTCGAGGACGACGATCCGCTGATTTTCTACCGGGCCATCGCCCGCAATGCCCGGCGGCTGCTCCGTCCCGGCGGACGGCTCTATTTCGAGATCCACGAGAACTTCGCGGACGAAACGCTCCGGATGCTGACCCGGGAAGGGTTTCCGGATACCGCCGTGCGCCGCGACCTGAACGACAAAAACCGCATGACATGCAGCCTGCAAAGAAGATAAAACGCGACAAAACGCCCGAACAGGCTTATGCGGCCTTAATCCGGCTCTGTGCCCGGAGCGAAAAATCCTCGGGCGATGCCCTGCGGCTGATGCAGCGCTGGGGCGTGGAGCCTTCGGCCCGGCAGGGCGTGCTGCAAAAGCTCCTCGCCGACCGATTCATCGACGACAACCGCTACGCCGAAGCCTTCGTGCGCGACAAAATCCGACTGAGCGGCTGGGGCGCCCGCAAGATCCGCACCTCGCTCCGGCTCAAAGGCATCGCCGCAGCGATCATCGATGAAGCTCTTGCCCGACTGGATCCGGCGAACCAGTCCGAACGGCTGCGGACACAGCTCGAAAAAAAGCTCCGACTGACCCGATACAAAGATACTTACGATTTGAAAACCAAACTGATCCGCTACGGCCTTTCGCTCGGATACGACTACGACGCCGTACTCGATGCCGCCGGCGAATTGATCCAAACAAACGACGAACCATGCGACGACTTCTGATCTCCGCGCTGCTGCTGTGCAGCGCTCCCGTTTCGGCCCAGCACCTCGCCCCGGAAGATTACATCTTTCCCCTGCGAGACGTGGCCGGGCTTTACTCCGCCAACTTCGGCGAAATGCGTCCCAACCACTTCCATTCGGGCATAGACATCAAAACCGACGGCGTAACGGGAAAACCCGTACTCGCCACGGCCGACGGATATATCTCACGCATCGCCGTCACGCCGGGCGGCTATGGACGCGCCATCTACATCACCCATCCCAACGGCACGACTTCCGTATATGGGCACCTCTCGAAGTTCCGCGACGACATCGAAAAATACGTACACGAGGAGCGTTACCGCACCCGGCGAAACAGCATCAATCTCTATCCCCCGGCCGACCGGTTTCCGCTCAAGCAGGGCGAACAGTTCGCCTGGTCGGGAAATACAGGCTCGTCCGCAGGCCCGCACCTGCATTTCGAGATCCGCGACTCCCGCACGCAGCGGACCCTCAACACCATTTCCAGCGGCGTGATCCGCACCCGCGACGACATTCCGCCGCGCCTGGTGAAACTCTACTACGTCGAGGTGGACAGCGTGCGCGGTGTCCCGGTGCACGCCCGGCCCCGCCCCGTCGAGCTGGTCGAAAAAACACCCGGACGCTATGCGCTCAAACAGGAAGGAGCACTCTCCGTCGGCGGCCGAGGTTACTTCATCCTGGAGACGACCGACCGCAAAAACGACGTATCCAACACATTCGGACTCTGGCGCATACGTGAATTTGCAGACGAAGATCCGATCTTCGAACTTCGTATCGACGGCTTCGCCTTCGACCAGACCCGCTACTGCAACGCCGTCACCCACTACCCCATGCAGGTCGCCTCGCGCAACGAAGTGATCCGCCTCACCCGACTCGACGGCTGCATCGACGATTTCTACCCCGTCTTGAAAAACCAGGCCCTGCTGACTCCTTCGGAAGGCCAGAGCCAGCAGATCCGCATCGAAGCCGAAGACGACAGCGGCAACCGTTCGATACTCGAATTCCGGACGATCCGACAGCCTGCGCAGCGGGATTTTCGCGCCGTATGCGATTCGACGGCTCTCATCGTCGATAACCGCCGGCCCTTCTCGCATACAGCGGGAGAGGCATCGGTTCACATCCCCGCCGGCGTCTTCTACGAACCGCTCTTTTTCAGTCAGTCGAGCCGCCCGGCCCAATTCGCCGCCGCACCGTCGGTCGCCGTCCTCTCTCCCCTCTATTCGATCCTCGATTACGACACGCCTCTGCATACGGCGGCTACGGTTACGATCCGGGCATATGTTCCTCAGAACTTACAACCCCACACCACCCTGGGTTTCGTCCGCAAAGGGAAGGTTTCCTATGCCGGAGGAAAATATAAAAACGGCGCCGTCACCCTTTCGACCCGCACATTGGGCGACTTCTGCGTGGTGGCCGACACCGTTCCGCCACGCATCGAGCCCCGCTTCAAAGCCGGAGAGCCGATCAGAACGCGCAGCATCACCTTCCGCCTGCGAGACAACTTCTCCGGCATAGGCAGCTATACGGCCACACTCGACGGGGAGTGGATCCTGCTCGAACGCAATCCGATGCAGGGCACCATTACCCACACCTTCGACGACTCCCGCACCCCGAAAGGCCGGAGCTACACGCTCCAACTGACCGTCACGGACAACTGTGGCAACAAAACCGTCTGGAAACGGACGATAACCCGATAACAATACCGATATTTACATACTTCAGACACTGCCCGCAACATTCAGACGGCCGACCGGAAAATCGGCCAGAGCTTTTTTCAGACAACGCACTGCCGGATTACACGGCTCCGTTCATCTTCGGTCCCTGGCGAATCCTCTCACAAGCCCGGCACACCATGACAACGAAAGATCCGCTAAACAGTTATTGTTTAGCGGATCTTTCATCGTTTTTCTCAAGTGATTCCGGAGCGGTTCGAACGCTCGACCCACAGCTTAGAAGGCTGTTGCTCTATCCAACTGAGCTACGGAACCATCGTTTGCAGCACATAATCGCACAGCGCAGCAAAGGTAATACAAAATCCTCGCTTATGCAAGCAACACGACAAGTTTTACCTCTTATCCAGCAAGGTATCAAATAGTTAATACAACACAACGGAAAAAATAGTTCGCACCCAAAATTCCAGCACTTTTTCCTTTTATCTCCGAACCGTACACCGACAAAACAACATTTCCGCACATCAAAATTTCACACAATTAATATTCTGAAAAACAACACACTACAAACATCCCCCTCTTTACACACAAAAACTTTTCACCCAAATTACAACGAATATAATTTTCGATCCGGCCGTCGGCCGTTGCAGAAAAACTTTGTTTTGTGGAACTTTGCGGTGGCAATACCCCAGAGCGTGTTGTGTATTAGGAAACATTCACTAACTTTGCAGTGCCGTCCCCGACGGATGGCGACATATTGTTTAGTGAAAGTGTTTCGCTAATCCTTGACGATAAAATTTGGCGATTTTAAGGAAACAAGGATAGGCAATACAGACACTCATCACCGTGTATAGCTATATCGGTTCTCGATATACTATTCGGTGTGGGGTATTGTTTATTTGTTTCCGGGCCACGCCAAATGCCTGTCGTCAGATAAACGAACGACTCCACACTTTTTTTGTTCAAACCACCGCAGCAGGAGCCGATACGGTAAGTAGCAGGAATGATCAAATTTCTACTTATTAAATAATCTTATTATGAAAAAACTCTTTTTATTCGCAATCGCCGTACTGCTTGTCTGCGGCTGTACCGACAGCGGTATCGATGAAACGCCCTACGGAGGATCGGATAACACCGAGAACCCCGGCGACGGTAACGACTCGGAGGATGAAAAACCGGACATTCCGGAATATTCGATCAACGGAAGCGTGCAGAAAGGGCAGTTCATCCAAGGCTCTGTCGTCACTATCCAGGAGCTGAACGAACGACTGCAACCGACCGGTAAAAGTTACCAAACGCAGATTCTCGACGACATGGGCTCGTTCGAACTTACATCGGATATTGACAGCCGCTACGTAGAGATCATCGCCGAGGGTTTCTATTTCAACGAAGTGACAGGCAATCTTTCCGATGCCCCGCTGACCCTGCGGTCTCTGTCCGACCTTGCAATGGAAGGAAAGTCGAACGTCAATTTGCTCACTTCGCTGGAAACGCCCCGCATCAAGTACCTTGTTTTGAACGAGGGCCGGACCATTCCGGATGCACGCCGGACGGCCGAGCAGGAAGTGCTCCGATCGTTCTGCATCCCGCAAGACGAACTTCCCTCGCCGGAAGGCTTCGACAAGATGGACATCGCCCGTCCGGGTGTCGGCAACGCCATCCTGCTGGCTATTTCCGCCACGCTGCAACACGGACGAACGGTTGCCCAACTCTCGGAAATCGTTTCCAAAATCGCGACAGACATCGAGGTGAACGGACAGATCAAAGACGAAGCCCTGCTCGCAGCCGTACGGAGCAACGGTATGGGGATTAAACCTGCGAGAGTTACGAGAAATTTGGAACGACGTTATGAAGAACTCTCCATTACGGATTATGCAATTCCACCGTTCGACGAGTACTTGGATATTGACGGCAACGGAGTGATCGACAAACTGGATGATTGGTTCGACCATCCGTTTGAAGAAAGGTTTGAACTGATTTTCGAACCGTACGATATCGAAATGCGCAGCTTCAACGTGCAAGTCACCCCAAATTTCAATGATACATGGTATTATGTGGGAATCACCACTGCCTCGTATTTCGATTCTTACGACGACTGGCGCCAATTTATCCAAGATATGACCCCAGAGAACTCATACTCGCCGAGCTTATATATGGATAGAGAAATATTGCAAATAAATTGTATTCCGGGAACAGAATATGTAATTTATGGATTCCTCGACACCAATGATTTTCCAAATAATATATTCATTGCTCGCGTGACGAGCAAACCCCTGCCGCGCAATATGAACGCTACCGTGCAGGCGGAATGGCAACTCTATGACGGGACGGCTCTGGAAACACTCTACCCAGATATTTACAAAGGGGCAAGCGACCATCGGGTATTTATCTTCCAGGTTACCCCGACAAGCCCTGAAACAATCCATACATGGGGCCTTCTGCATGTCGCACGATCAACACAACTGAATCTTTCAGATATGCAGATCCTCGACTATCTCGAAACCGGCACATTGTTCGGCTGGAAAAATGTCGAAAATGGTTATTATTTCCTCCCCGCCGAAATGGAAACATTCGGATTCTACTATTGCGGACAGGATGAAAGCGGCGCCTGGGGCGAATTATACTACGAAGAATTAACCTTCACCGAAGACGATCTGTGCGATCCGAAGAGTGCTCCAAACTCGGGATTTATCAACGGCAAATCGGCGGTTACGCCAAACCGTACCGCCCTGATCGCAACCGCCTTCACTGCACCTGTCCGCTTCTGCAAAGCAGCCGAATACGGCCGGACACCCCATCTTTTACCAAATTGATCCATTTTGTTTCCCGGCAGATTTGGCAATTCGGTTTTTTGTTTCTACCTTTGCTCCCCTGAAAGCCCCGAAAAGTGGGTAGCGTTTATTAATTTCATTAAAAATTTTATAGCAAATGGCTGTTAAAATTCGTCTGGCACGCCACGGTAAGAAAGGTTTCGCTTTCTACCACATCGTTGCCGCAGATAGCAGAGCGCCACGTGATGGTAAATTCATCGAGAAATTGGGTACCTACAATCCCAATACGAATCCTGCTACGATCGATCTGAACTTCGAGAAAGCTCTGGATTGGTTACTCAAAGGCGCACAACCCACCGACACCTGTCGGGCGATCCTCTCCTACAAAGGCGTAATGTACAAGAAGCACCTGCTGGGCGGTGTCGCTAAAGGTGCATTCTCCGAGTCGGACGCCGAGGCCAAATTCAACAAATGGCTGAGCGAGAAGCAGACCAAGATCGAGAACAAGACCAACAAACTGGCGTCGGACGCTAAATCGGCCGAGAAGAGCCGTCTGGCCGCCGAGACCAAAATCAAGGAAGAGCGCGCAGCCGCTCTCGCCGAGAAGAAAGCCGCTGCCGAAGCTGCCGCTGCCGAATCGGCTGAAGCAGCAGCTCCCGCAGAGGGAGAAGCTCCTGCCGAGGCATAGTTACAACCGTTATGTTGTTGTCGGTTGCGCGCGTGAGTAAACTCTTCGGAGTTGAAGGTGGGGTTTTACTGAATCTCTACACGACGTTTCCCGATGACTTCTCAACAGAGGAACCGCTGTTCGTGAAGATCGATTCACTGGCGGTTCCTCTTTTTTGCGACCGCTTCGAACGGAGGGGCAAGACCAACGCATTGGCGACATTCGCGGATATCGACTCCGCTCGTCGGGCGGAAGAGTTTATCGGGCGGGAGTTGTACCTCGAGCACGAGGACGACGAAAACGATGAATTCTACCTGGAAGATTTGATCGGATTCCGGGTACGGATCGGTACGTTGAAAGGCGAAATCACGGATTATTACGACAGCGAGGCCAATCCTCTCTTCGAGGTGGAGATCGGCGGCAAACGGATCCTGGTTCCGGCGGTCGAGGAGTTCATCGCAGGCATCGATTTCGAGGGCCGTACGGTGAAGATGGTACTGCCCGAGGGACTGATCGAACTGTAACGAGAATCGGTGGAAAACCGGTGCTTCCGTGACCGGATATTTCCGGCAAAACGCGCCTTTCGGTGCGGTCGAAAAGTAAAATTTGCGCAAAAAGTATGGCACGTGTAGTTATCGGACTCTCCGGCGGCGTCGATTCGTCGGTAGCGGCCTACCTGCTCCAACAGGCCGGACATGAGGTTATCGGACTCTTCATGATCAACTGGCACGACACTACGGGCACGCTCGAAGGCGACTGCCCCTGGCACGACGACCGGCTCTTCGCCGAACTTGTCGCCCGACGGCTCGACATTCCGTTCCATACGGTCGATCTCTCGGACCAGTACCGTCGCCGGGTGGTGGACTATATGTTCTCCGAATACGCGAAAGGGCGCACACCCAATCCCGACGTGCTCTGCAACCGCGAAATCAAGTTCGACGTTTTTCTGAAGGAAGCCCTCAAGCTGGGAGCCGATTTCGTGGCTACGGGACACTACTGTCGCAAGGCCGAAGAGACGGCGCCCGACGGCCGGACGATCTACAAATTGCTTGCGGGTAGCGATCCCAACAAGGACCAGAGCTACTTTCTCTGCCAACTTTCACAGGAACAGATTTCCCGGGCGCTGTTTCCGGTCGGCCACCTGCTCAAACCCGAAGTGCGACGCATCGCCGAGCAAATGAAGCTCGCTACGGCCAAACGCAAGGATTCGCAAGGCATCTGTTTCGTCGGCAAGGTCGATCTGCCGGTCTTTCTTCAACAAAAGCTCAAAGCAAAAACCGGCAACGTCCACGAAATCAAAGCCGATTGGCCCAAATACGGACAAGCCGTCCCACTCGTCGGCAAAACGGAGGATGCAGGGATGGGCACGGCGGAACGAACGGCTTCGGATAAAAGTGCCACCCTACGCGGTATAAATCCGGCGAATACGGACTCGACAGAATGTCCGAACCCGGCGACAGCTCCGACGGCAACCGCCGCAAAGCGGTCCTCCACTCCGACGGATACCGAACTGGCTGCACTCGCTGCTCCCTACCGTTATACCGTGCGCGACGGCAAAAAAATCGGGCAGCATAACGGAGCCCACTTTTATACCATCGGCCAACGCAAAGGGCTGGGGATCGGCGGCCGCAAGGAGTCGCTTTTCGTACTGGCAACCGACGTGGAGCAGAACGTGATCTACGTCGGCGAGGGCGACAACCATCCGGGACTTTACCGCCGGGCCTTGCGGATCGCTCCCGGCGAGCTGCACTGGATCGACCCGCTCCGGGAATTGAAAACGGGCGAAAGCCGTCGTTTCGATGTCCGTATCCGCTACCGCCAGCCGCTGCAAGGAGCGGAACTCTTCATCCGTCCGGACGCGGCCTACCTGCTTTTCGACGAACCTCAGCGTGGAATCACGCCGGGACAGTTCGCAGCCTGGTACGATGGCGATGAGCTGGTCGGATCGGGCGTCATCGCCGAATAACCGGACTTTCCCCGATAGCGTCCAAGCGACCGCCGCAGAAGAAGAAGCTCATAAACACGGGCCATTTTACCGAAACCCCGGCAAAACAGGCGACAAACAGTCTTCACAACCCTCCGCTCCACGCTCAAAATACAGGCAGCCATCACGTACCGTACCGGCCGATTTCCGACAAGCATTTCCCTCCCAAGCCCCTTTCCACAAGGAGGCAAAAGAAAGGGACAGCCCAGAACACGCCCCCGGCGAACGATGACAAACAGCCTCGGGAAACAAGTCTGAAACCCGAACCCAATATAATCGCCATACTTGTTGCGGCAATCGGAATTATCCCGCCCGCTTCCTCGATCGTCCGCAAAAAGGGAGCGGGAAACGAAGAAATGCCATCCGACAAAAAACCCCCCTCGGCTATTGAGCCGAGGAGTGTCAATACAGACCGATTTCGGACTTAAGTCGAAAATATTGAAAATTCAACCTTCGAAAAGTCGCCGCATTCCGTACGACCAGTCGAAACGGCCCGCACCCTATTGCATCTCCACGATCAGCGAACTATAATCCGACCAGTTCTTCTGATATTCGGCTTTCGTCCCTTTCGGTACATATATTTTATAGGAAACCAGATCCCAACCGCCGGGTTTCGGGAAGACGCCTCTCGAACCGCTCTCCAACACCGGGAAAGAGCCGGACGCAATATCGTCGAACAAAACGGTAATCTTCTCCAGGGTCATCTGATCCCAGGAACTCCTCGTATTGAAGGCCTGATCGCCGATACGCTGAATACTCTTTCCGATAACGACCGTTTTCAATGCGGTGCATTCCGCAAACGCTTTCGCGGCAATCTCGGTAACTCCATCGCCGATATAAGCCTCCTGCAAACCCGTACAATAATTGAAGGCCCCTTCGCCGATATAGGTTACCTTGTCCGGAATGACGATACTTTTCAGGGCGCTGCAATCGTCGAACGCATTATACTCGATCTTTTCCAGGCTTTCCGGAAGCTCGATGGAAGACAGTGCCGAACATCCGTTGAAAGTATTCAGATTGATCTTGGACAGGTTGTCCCCCTCGAATACCACGCTGGTCAGGGCCGTGCAATTCTGAAAAGCACCTCCGCCGCCGGTTTCATTCCACAGATTGCGTCCCACCTCGACAACGCTCGCAGGAATAACGATTTCCTGCAGCCCCGCCTCTCCCGAAAAAGCGGCATCCGTAATATAGATCACGGTACCCGTATAAGCCCATCGCCCTTCACCGGTAGCGGAATCATACGTACTCTGTTCGTCGAGGAATTTACAATCTTCGCCCCAGAAACGCGGATTGACGGAACTCTTCTCCCAATCCAGTTGCCGGGTAGCCCTATAGTCGATATACTTCACCTGTTTGACGACCAATTTACGCATGACGGTCCTTTCGTCGTCCGAAGCGAACACCAGAATTTCGCTCTCGGGATCGGTGATCGCAGCCGGATCGTCCGGTGCGGAAACCGTGATCTTTTTAGCCGACTTGTCCACGGCAACCTCGTATCCGCTGTGCGAAATGCACTCGATGGCGACCTGCACGTTCAGAGGATTCGTCAATTCGTACTCCACCTCCGCCGTCGCACCCGGGCCGCAATATACCGACATCTCCTTTACCCGGTCAGAACCCGAAACAAACAAAAGGTCGAATTTGTCCTTGTAATACGGCAGCTTGATCGATGCTCCGGTTTCGGCCAGCGTCAAAACGAGATAATCCGGATCGGAAACATCTATGTCGCTGAACATCGAATCGCCGTCCTCACCGGGATCGCCCGTAGCCGGGCCCAATTTATTCCACGTTTGGCCGTTGTCGTAGGAAATATACCAATAACCGTCGTCGCGGATAACCGTTCTCTACGGCAAGCTCATAAGCCGACTTACCGTCGTCGCCATCGTTGCCATTGCTGCCATTGAGCGAGGCCAACCACTCCTCTTCGGTTCCCTGGTAGCCTTTTTCGACGGCCAGTTCGTAAGCCGATTTACCGTCGTTGCCCGTATTGCCCTTGAGCGACGCCAGCCACTCCTCCTCGGTCCCCCGATAACCGTTCTCTACGGCAAGCTCATAAGCCGACTTGCCGTCGTCGCCATTGCTGCCGTTGAGCGAGGCCAGCCATTCGTCGAGCGTTCCCCGGTATCCTTTCTCCACGGCCAGTTCGTAAGCCGACTTACCGGCCATTCCCTGAGCCAGAATCTTGCTCCCTTCGTCGTCCGTGAGCCATTCGCCGTCGAGCGTCCAGTAATAGAGTCCGTCGGTATCCTGTTCGACACCGATTACAGGGGTCGTACCGTTCTGTCCATTTTCTCCCTTTTTCCCGTGATAGATCGTCACCGGGCCGCTTTTGCTGAAAGAGATCGTATAACCGACCGTTTCACCGTTTTCCACGACCGGGACCACTCCCGTCACATAGTCGTTGCCTTGCAGGGCCTCGACAATCTGTTGCAGCGAAACGATATTGGTATTCAGCCGGCTGCACAGCTCCTCCAGCGCTGCCAGCCGCGACCCCATATCTTCGTTTTTGTTCCACATGGCCACTTCGTCATACTCCGTACAGGAAACCAGCGACAGCAGGCCCAAAATCATGCAAGTTATTATCTTTCTCATAGTATTCTCCGATTAAAAATTGACACCTGCCCTCACGATGAAACTGCGATTCCTGACATTCTTGTAGCCGACCATCTGGCTGTCGTTCCCGTACATCGTATCGGTTTTGTCGATGTTGATCAGGCCGATCTGGTAAGCGACCCCGATCCCGAACCGACCGAACGTAATATCGGCTCCGCACGAAAAGCCCATGTCGTGACGCGAAAACCCGCCTTTTTCTCCGAAAACCGGAATCTCCTCGGCACCGACCTTGCGCTTCCCGCCGACACCGACCGCATAATAGAATCCGGCGTGCGGAATCAGGGCAAAGCGTTCGCCCAGGGCGACGGTATAATCGATACCCACAGGAATTTGCAGGTAGTTCATCGTAGTACGGCTATCGTCGAAGCCACGGACCTCATACCCTTTGCTTATAAAGGTCAATCCCGTCCGCAGATAGAACGGAAATTGCCGGCCCAACCGAATCCGATCGCTGACACCCACCTCGTAACCCGGCCTCGTCGATGAGGTCAAGCCGTAAGAAGTGATCCACGAAGTGCAATATCCCGCATGTACCCCGATCATATTCGCCGGATACGAGCGACGCGGCTTTGCAGGAACCGTCGCAGGGACCGTCGTTTCACAAGGCATCGCCGCCGCGTCGGCAGGCACCCGCACCGGCTCCTGCTGCGGCACCCGCTCCTCTTCGGAGGGAACGACCGCAATCGGCTCCGGCTCCGTTTCGCTATCCTGCTGCGCCACGATATGCAGATAGAGCACGGTGCTGACGCTGTTGCGAAGTTCGGGGAAAAAGTGCTCCAACATATAATTATACGGTTTTCCGCCCTGCAAATCCATCAGTTGCTTTTTCCGGCCATCGACAATCCGATTATCGTCGTCGTAAATCCACAGCGGCGTATGGTCGAGAATATCCAACACTTCGTCGCGTCCCGCCATATCGGAAGCCGCGACCTGTTCCCGCAGCATTCCCCACGCGATGCCTTCGGCGTGATATTCGATCAAAGATGCGGGTATGTTCCCCTCGCGGACCAGATAGGCCTTCAACTCTTCCGCCCGTCCGACCGACAGCCGTTCGTTGGCTTCTGCCGTTCCGTCCGGCGAAGCATACGAGCGAATAACGACCTTTTCGACCCGGTCGTTTTTCAGTGCCGCTTCCGTCAGATTCAAGAAACGCTCCATCTGCGCCCGATTGTCCCGAAACGACAGATCGACATTACGATACCCACGGCGATAAAAAATTTTCATGGAATCCACCGCTTCCTGCGCCTCCACGCCTCCTGCGGCTAATACGGCAGCAAATAAAAAGAATAGGATTTTCTTCATTCGACATTCAATTATCATCTATTAAACACTATTAACCAACAATAAACCGGGACGTTATCCTAACGTCCATCCTATTTAATCGTTCCACTGAACGCCTCAAACGGATAATACATGGTATAAAACCATAGGACGACAAACAGAAATAATTATAATTATCTGAATTGTAATATAATTACAAATTATTCTTGTACAAATTGCAGAGATGATGTATATTTGCAGCTATAAACCAACGATTTAACCAACGATTAACCGACAATATCGGGAAAGGAGGGCCAAACAACTCCGCGCTCTTTTACAAAATATGCGGAAACTCCGAATACAGATCACCGGAGTTCCCGCATATTGTTCAGACATCGCACCGTCTGCTCTTAAAACGACTGATTCTAAGTCGTTCTTTCTTATCCAAAGCTTTCTGGACCGACGGGTATTTCATCCTGAATTTGGCAAACGTATCCCGCGAAAGGCCGAAATGTCTGCAAATATCGCCGATGGACTTTCCCCGGTCGAGCATTGCGATAACGGTTTGCCGATTTTCAATCAATACGTTCAGTTTGGTATAACTTCCGTAACGGCGTCCCAAGACCATCCCCTCGGCACGCCGCAGCGCCAGTGCCTCGCGCGTCCGCATCGAAATAAGATTGCGCTCAATCTCCGCGACGAGTCCGAAAGCGAAGCACAGCACCTTGCTGTTGATCGTATTGTCGAACGAATAGCCCTCCTTGGTCGTATAAAGGTTGATTCCCCGCTCCAGGCATTTGCCCATAATCGCCATAATGTCCGTAAGCGTTCGGCTCAGGCGCGAAATCTCCGTCACGATCAACGTATCGTTCTTTTTAAGACGGCGCAACAGGCCGCCGAGCTTGCGGTCTCGCTCGCTCTTCTTGCCACTGACGACTTCCGTCACCCAATGATCGACAACAAGCTTTCTGCTTTCGGCGAAGCGCCGGATCTCATCCTGCTGGTTGGCAAGATGCTGTTTTCCCGTGCTGACGCGTAAATAACCTATTATCATAATACAAATGATTTTAACCGAGGCAACGTCGCCTCGGTCGGTAAAGGTAAGCGTATGCTTCGGGAGCGCCGGAATACAAAACCTTCCGGCATAAACAGTCCGGACCGGCCGCAAAGCCCGGAAAACGAATAATAAATTAGAACCCTACATCCGATTTACTCCGGATATGTTTCGGGTTCCGAAACCTTTCGGTCGGAACGGTCGTTATTCTCCGCCAAAGGGAACATTTACGATTGCGGCCTCTCCCCTCCGCAGAGGAGATTTCACGTGCGGCACGGAGCTCGGGAAAACGATGAGCGAAAACGAGTAAACCGTCAAATTATGCGACTGTTGTAAATAAACGTCCCGAACGTTTTATCGCTCCGTTTTAATCCCGCGATTTTCGTATCCGGCCAGGGAAAAACGGTTGGTTTACGACCGAGCCGCAAGTCGTTCCATAGGATGATGTCGTCTGCAGCATGGATTCCGCCGCTCCGTCTTTTCGATCGGAACAGACTGAGAGATTTCTTGCCGCAGCCCCAAGCACTTTAATACCGAACCACCCGTTCCCTATGCTGTCGGGCAAACCGCCACAAAAGACCGAAAGCAAGCCATTAAAAGCCAAAGTCCGGAAGAGCGTTACGATAACGATTCGCTCTTCCGAACTTTGGTTTGTCGTGCAGTTAAGTCGCCTCTTCACCTTCGGAGCCCCTGTCAATCCGCTCCGCCGTGCCGAAGAAATAGTGCAAGACCCACAGGAAAAATAATCCTTCGAGAAACAGCCGACTCCGAGAACGAAATATCCCCGTACCCTTTTGCAGGGTACGGGGATATTTCGTTCTCGGCACCGCCCGCCCACAGGCAGGAATATCAGGGTAGTGCCGCAATCGTTTCAAAAGCCTCTCTCCAGACAGCATTTTTCCTGTACACCTCCACACTGCCGGCAGGTACATAAAGAATTTTAGCAGGAAGGCCGAAATTATCTTTCCCTAGCTCCGGCGGAATAACGGCCAGACAGGTAACGACAGCCATATCAAGATAACTTGGAAAAGCTCCTGTTTCAATCACCGTCACGCCATCGGGAATAGTTACATCCGTCAATTTATGACACTGCGAAAAAGCCCCGCCACAAATAGTTTGCAAACTCCCCGGCATGATAACACACGTTAGATTATGACATCGAGCAAAAGCGCTGCTCGGAATAGTCGTTACCCCCTCGGGAATACAGACGCTCTGAAGACTTTCATTCTCGTAGAATGCCCATTCACCGAACCTCACCATACGGTCAGGGAAGGTGATACGCTTCAAACTCTGACAATGCCAGAAAGCCCAATCTCCCATACTTGTCACACTTTCCGGAATAACAACTTTCGTCACAAAGCTGCATAACATAAATGCATAATCTCCGATGCGGGTCACACCTTCGCCAATCGTCAAGGAGGAAATCCTGTTCACATGCGGATACCAAGGCGGAGTTTCCGAAGTACCTCCATCTCTATAATCGGGCATAGGTCCCTCCCCGGTAATCGTCAGGACACCATCCTCCGTCAAAGTCCATGTAAGCTTCCCGGTCGTTCCCCCAAAAATCACCGCCGCCGAATCGCTGCCATCGCAAGAAGATAACCCTACAGGAAACAACAGGCAAAAACACAAAGACCAAAATAAAAATC